>ERZ772858.1847-NODE-1847-length-18590-cov-7.277097_pt1 | contig 18590 bp, 21 predicted proteins | sample MGYA00512136_ERZ772858 | MGnify/ENA primary metagenome ERZ772858 (study PRJEB29015, sample SAMEA2737726) | human gut metagenome | biome: human gut; feature: human-associated habitat; material: faeces | place: China | collected 2012 ...
CTCCCACGACCTGCGTGGAGCGTTTTCCGGCGTCCTTGTCCTCCTCGCCGGGGCGAGAGCCTTGGTGCTTGATGGCCTCCACCTGCATTTTCAGCGACTGCGCCTTTTCCGTAGGCAAAATACGCTCACGGTGGCGAAGGTTGTCATCCGTCATAGCGAGGATGGCCTCATCGTCCGTCATGTTACGGACGATACACGGCATATTCGCAAATCCGGCAAGCTCGCTTGCCCGCTGGCGGCGGTGGCCTGCAATGATCTCATAGCCGCCATCCTCGCGGGGACGAACAAGGGCGGGCTGATTAACGCCTGCCGCCTTGACCGACTCCACAAGCCCTTGCATCTCCGCATCGTCCCGAACGCCAAAGGGGTGATTTTTGAACGGATGCAGATCGGACAGGTTGAGATAGACGATCTCCTCTTTTACCGGTCGAGTGGCATCACGGGGCACAGATGGCTCCGGCGTGACCTCCGCACCGGCGAGAGCGCCGCCCTTATCCACGGCAGGCTTCTCCGGGGCAACCTTACTTTGGGACTTTTTGTCCCGAGGTTTGGGCTGCTTTGCCTTATCGGGAGCGGCCTTGCCATCCTTGGGCGGTCGGCCTCTGCCGGGTTTGGCGGTCTTGTCCTTTTCCGTGGGCAGCTTCTGCTTGAGCGCCTTTTTCTCGTCCTTGGCCGCCTCGTCACGGGCGGCGGCAAAATCCACCACCTTGCCGGAATGTGCCGGGGCGGGTGCATCCTTGTCCAGGGGTGCCGTCTGCTGGGCCTTCTTTTCGGGTTTGGGCTGTTCGGGAGTAGCAGAGCCGGGGTACTCCGGGACAGCGGGCTCCGCTTTATCCGCAGGAACTGTCTTTTCAACCGGGACAGGATCTGTCACAATAGGCTCAGCCTTATCGGGAGCAGACTGCTCCAGCGCGGTGGCGGCGGTGGGCATTCCCACCTCGATGCTGATATTCTTTTTATCGTCTGACACTTAAAAACCTCCTTCGTCGTGAAATGAAAAAAGCCAGCCCGATGGCTGACAGCAGATAGAAAGATCCCTCCTTTCAGATGGTGGTATATAAAAACACTGCCCATAGTCTCATTTGAACAGCGTTTAGGGCAGAATTTTGTCGACACATTAACCATTTTGCGATATAATAAAAATAAAGTTTTTGTTGTTTTTGCAGAAAGTATGACACAAACGTGCAAATGAAAACAACTATACTCCTAAGTATGTAGATGTATTTACTTAGGAGGTGAGATTTAGTTGAAAGGGGACAGTAATTTCATGTTTACAAGAGATGATAACCTTAAAGCAATCTATTCCTCGGACTTAGACTCTTTTTTAGAAAAGCTTGGTCTTGCTGAAAAGTTTAATCAAGGGAAACTCGTCTGTAGATATTGCAAATGTATGATTACAAAAGAAAGCCTTTATGCAATCGTACCAGCAGGTGATACAACTGATTTTTGCTGCAATCAACCGGAGTGTGTGCTTTCTCTTTCTGAGGAGGCGAAAAAATGACATTTTGGGATTTTCTGTGCGAATTTATTGAAAAAGGTGGGCTTGCTTGGACATTACTTGTAATAGCACTGGGCGGTGTTTTTTGGCTTATTGCCCATCCGCAAGTAGTAAAAGAGTGGAATGTTCAAATTACAATGTGGATTGCGGCAATAGCTCCCAAGAAAAGAAAGAGCGCCTTTGAAAAGCGTTTAAACTTAACTATTGACTCTGTAAAAACAAAATTTGATGAGTCTGCACCACCGCTTATGAAAAAGTTTTTACCTTATGACTTGAAAGTAGAATGGGTAGACGAGAATGAAACTCCTGAGTCTTTTTTTGACAATAATCAAGTTGTTGTATATGTTCATTCCTATAAAGATGAGTCCCAGCAGGTCATAGGAATTTTACACAGTTATTGCTCGAAAGGTTTTGCCCAAAAACCCAAAATCTATATGCCATCAAGTGTAAGTAAATCGTCAGATATGATCATTACGCAAAAATTGGCCCAATACGCAGGACATAATATTTACGATTATTTTAACCGCGAATACATTCCCGAACTATTAAAAAAAGACAGAACTTTTGTGGCTGTTTTTGAAAAACTGCGAAAAATTGATACAGATGGACTCTTTCTTCCTGTACTGCTCAATGAAATAGATAAGTATGCAAATAGAATTTATCCTTCGGTTCCTTCTCAGGAGATAATGAACCCTATTATTCACCTTATGGACTTTATTTATAATATTGTGGCTCGTGCACCTGGCGATCTTGTCCCTTTGACTTTTTGCGAGAATGAAATAAAAGTGAGAATTATCTTGGCTGTTTCCGACTTCTCGTACTGCATTGACAAACCAGTTCAAGATGCTGAAGCAACCATCAAAAATCGAAGTGTAAATACCATCTATGTATTGGCAACCGGCTCAAAAATGAATTTTGCAAAAGATATTGCTGATGCAATTTACAAGCAGAATCCTCAAGATGTATTTGAACCAATCGAAACAAATTATAAGAGGTATACAAAAACTCCCGGTGGGGCAGATTCCATTTGCTTTGAAATAAATCTCCGATAAGGGAGTTTCTGTATGCTATATATTCAGATTTCATTATTGTGGCTGGCTTGTGAACTCATTTATAATGCTTGTATTGGAGGTAGACAGATTTTTAGAATAAATACCTCTTGCTGACTGCCAGCAAACCGTTGATATATCTGCGTTTTCTGAAATCCTATAATTACACTCCGAACAAAAACGGGCATTTTCATAGAAAATGCCCGTTTTTTATAACTTTTTGAAGGATATTATTCTCCTAAAACTTGCGCTACTACCAATGCCCGAAACGGCTACAAAGCGTCGGTGATGCGGCGGAGACTATCCACATCCACGGCGGAAAGACAGGGGGTCAATTTTTCCATGATCCTGCAAAATGCACTGAAAGCGGAGCTGCATATTTAACGGATGACAAACAAAAGAGCGGAGACCGGGCGGTCTCCGCTCTTTTTTGCTGTGCTCAGACATTCAACTGCTGCTTCAGTGCAGCTTGCAGGATGGCGGAGACGTTCAGCCCGGCCTCGTTGGCGGCAGCGTTCAGCCAAGACGGCAAGGTGACATTCCGCCGCACGGTGCGCTTTTCATTGGCCCGGCGGTAGGCGACAAGGTCCACATCTACCAGTGACACAATGCCGCCGGCGGGACAATCCACGTGCTGACTGGGGGCGGGGAAGGGCTTTCCATCGTCCTCCATATCGATCCCCACCAGGCCCATAGCATCACGGGCCATGGCGATAGCCTCCGCCAGATCTTCGCCTTGGGTATTGATCTCCAGATCCGGCACGTAGGCCATATAACCGCCTGCCGGGTCCTCCGTAAAGATAACGGGATATACAAGTTTCATGCGATTACCTCTTTTGCCTTATCAGAGATGCAGCTGGGTACGCAGGGCATCTTGCAGCACCTGAGAAAAGTTTACATTCCGCTCCAGCGCAGCGGCATTAAGCCAAGCGGGGAGGGTGACGGTGCGGTTGACGCTGCGGTTGACCCGTGCCAAGCGGACGGAGGGCATATACACATCCACAAGGACGGCCCGTTCGCCGTCCTCCAGCTTTACATCGGCCAGAGGGGTGGGGGCGGGGATATCCTCGCCGTCCTCCTCCAGTCCGCAGAGGACGCAGCCCAGCAGTTCCCGTGCGGACAGCAGCGCATCCGTATCGTCGGTGCCGCTGGTGGCAACATCCAAATCGGGGAAGGTGACGGCGATCTCCTGATCCGGAGCATAGCTAAAGACAGCGGGATAGAAATAGCGTTCGACCTGTTTCATAAAATGACCTCCTATTCGAGTAAGTCAGGAGGTCTGGGTTACCGGAACAGTAGCCCAGACTGTCGTTCAATGCTGGCGAGGGTTTTACGGGGGATGTCCTTGTCGGGGTGCTTAACAGTAATACGGCCCTTTTTGGCGGGGTGCTTGAACTGGTGGTGGCTGCCCACTACATTGACCTCGAACCAGCCATCCGCCTTCAGCAGTTGAATAACCTCCCTTGACGAGTAGCTCTTCATAAGTATCTTCTCTTGACAATGATATAATAACACATATAATTATATTTGCCAATAAGGAAAACAAATATTTTTACACACATTTGAAGCAAGAGAGCGGAGACCGGGTGGTCTCCGCTCTCTTATTTTGCGTCGGTGGGGGACTCTTCAGGCTGCGGTGGCCCCCGGTGCGGCTTTGCGGATGTCCTGCTCCGTCTGGGAGAGGCCACTGCCCTCGTGGGTGCAGAAGGGGCAGATGACCTTGCCGGTAAGGTCATAGTGCTCCAAGAAGGTATAGACCGCCATGGGCATGGTGCCGCAGTAGTTGGGATAGCCCAGATAGATGCGGTCATAGCCCGACAGATCTTTCGGCAGACCCAGCAGCTCCGGACGGACACTTTGCTGCCAGTCGGCTCTGGCCTGTGCCACGCAGGTGCGGTAGTCGTCGGAATAGGGGTGGGCCTGACGGAGCTCCAGCAGGTCTCCGCCGGTGAGGGACGCCAGCTGCTCTGCCACCCGGCGGGTATTGCCCACAGGGATGCGGCGATAGGAGCCGCCGAAGTAGTTCTCTCCCGCACGGGAGTAGTAAGCAATCAGAATAGCCATGTCAAAGACTCCTTTCTATACTGCGGGGGATTCTTAATACCGGGACAGGCGCTCCGGGGGGAGGGCGGGATTCGCCACCGTCCAGGAGAGGACGGCCCAAAAGGCGGGGACTTCCGCCCACAGGAGCCAAGTGGCCATGTCCTGCGTGACGCACTGGTTCCGGGCCGGCAGGGGGCGATGCAAGCGCACCGTGCCGTGGCCGTCGGTTATATCGGCGGTATGGAGAATGGGAGGCAGGGATCCGGAGGCGGTGGTATCCGTCACCAGCAGCAGGGCGTGGCCGGCGAAAAATTCGGGATCATAGGCCTTTAGCTCCGGTACGTCCGGCAGTTGGGATAGCGAGGTGACGCACCGGGCGTCGCTGCGCCGCCGGGTATAGGGCAGGCGCACCCGGCCCGCCGTCTGCAAAGGCTGCTGCTTCATAAGTTCCTCCTTGAAAGCAGTGCGCCGCACCGGGCCGGAGCGGCCCCATGCGGCGCAGGGGTTATTTGCTGGCGTACAGGACCACGTCCACCGTCAGGGTCTGGCCGTCCCGCTGGATGGTCAGGCGGATGGTGTCGCCCACAGAGTGGCTGCGCCGCACCGTCAGCAGATCGCTGGTGACGGAGACAGGCTGGCCGTCCGCCTCCAGAATGATATCGCCGGGCTGCACACCGGCCTCCGCAGCGCCCAGGGTGTCGTCCACGGTGTAGACCTCCACCTGCGTGCCGCCGCCGGACTTTTCGATGGTGCGGACGGTGATGCCGATGGTGGGGGTACCCAGAAACTCCCCGTGGGCGATGAGGTCATTGACCACGAAGGACACGGAGCTGATGGGCAGGGCGAAGCCCAGACCCTCCACGGTGGCCTCCTCCTCGGAGAGGCTGGAGTTGCTCATTTTCATGGTGTTGATGCCGATGACCTGCCCATAGCTGTTGATGAGGGGGCCGCCGGAGTTGCCGTTATTCAGGGCGGCGTTGGTCTGGATCATGGTCATGGTGCGGCCCTGCATCTCCACCTCACGGTTGATGGCGGAGACGATGCCGTTGGTGAGGGTCCCCCGCAGCTCTACGCCCAAGGGGTTGCCGATGGCGTACACCGGGTCGCCCACCGTCAGCAGGTCGGAGTTGCCGAACTCCGCCGCCGGCAGGGGATTGTCCGCAATGGCCCGCAGTACCGCCAGATCCTCGTCCTCGTCATAGCCCACCAGACGGGCGTCGTAGGTGACGCCGGTGTCCAGCGCCACCCAGCAGCTCTTGCCGCCGGAGATAACGTGGGCGTTGGTGATGATATAGCCGCTCTCGGTCATGATGACGCCGGTACCCACGGCGGCAGAGCCGTCGGACTGCTCCGCCACCACCGCCACCACCGACGGGTTCACCTTAGCGTACACCTGCTGAATGGTAAGCTCCTGACCGGAGGGGTCCTGACAGCTGAGCTTCACGCCCTCCTCCCCGGAGATGCGGGGAATGGTGGTCTCCTTCTTGCGGAAGATATCCACCATGCTGCTGGCGGAGTCGCCGTCGTCGCTGCCCGGCAGGCTGGGGGCGCTGGAGGCGGTGGAGGACAGGATAGCCGCTACCACGATGACCACGACCACCAGCGCTATGCCGCCTATGCCCAGCCACGTCCACAGACGGCGGCGCTTACGCTGGGTTTTGGCGGCCTGCTTCCAGACGTTCTGAGGTATGGGGCGCTGCTGGACGAAGTAGTTGACGACCTCCTCCGGCTCCTCCTGCCGGGGGGTGTACCAGCTGACGATCTCGTCCGGCTCCTCCTCCGGCAGGTCCGTCCGGTCCTGCTGCGGCTGGGGCGGCAGATCGCCGCCTACCGGGTCAAATTCTCTGTTTTCGTCATTATACATAGGATACTTCCTCTCACGGCTCGTTCCGCATGGGGTGAGCCATCTGAACGGTAAAGCTGAAGGCGGTGACGCCGTTTTCGCTGGTGACGGTGATCTGCTCCTTGTGCTGAGACAGGATGGTCTTTACCACGTACAGGCCCAGCCCGTAGCCGTCCTTATCCTCGCTGCGGGATTTGTCGGACTTGTGGAAGCGCTCAAACAGCAGGGGGATCTCCTCGGCGGGGATGGTCTGACCGACGTTGCGTACCGTGACCACGGCCTTCTCCCCATGGACGGCCAGCCCCAGATACAGGGATGAGTGGGGAGCGGCAAACTTGGTGGCGTTTTCCAGCAGGTTGTAAATGACCTGCGTGATGAGGTCGTTGACGCCCTCCACCATCACAGGCTCCTCCGGGATGTCCGCCTCTACGTCCAACTCCCGGTCGGTGATCTTCTGCTCCATGGACAGCAGCGCCAGACGCATACTCTCGCACAGGTCGAAGTCCTCTTTTTTCATCTCCTGCGACTGGATCTGAGAGATATCCAGCATCCGGCGCACCAGACGGCTGAGCCGACGGCTCTCGTCGGAGATAATTTGCAGGTACTTGCGTTCTTTTTCCGGCGGGATGGTGCCGTCCAGAATACCGTCGGTGTAGCCGGCGATGGAGGTCATGGGGGTCTTTAATTCATGGGAGATGTTGGCGATGAAGTCCCGGCGCTGGCGCTCCGTCTCCGCCAGAGAGTCCGCCATATTGTTAAAGCCCGCCGCCAGTTCGCCGATCTCATCGCCCCGGTCGGCGTCCTGCATCCGCACGTCGAAGTTCCCGGCGGCGTAGGCCCGTGTGGCCTGCACCATCTCCCGGATGGGCTGGATCTGCCGCATGGAGGTCAGGGAGGTGACGATGAACACCAGCAGCAGGATAATGGCGGAGGTCATGAGGAACAGGCCGATGAAGGACCGCCACATCCCCATGACGGAGCGGGCGTTCATCACCGCCAGCACCACGCCGATGGTCTGGTCGCCGTCCTGAACGGGGACGCCCACCACGAACTGTTTGGAGGTGTAGGCGCCGCCCAGACTGCTGCGGCCCTGATACAGGCCGCTGCCCGTCAGAACCTCCTGCGTGATCTCCTGCGGGATGGCCACCACCTTGCCCCCCAGCCGCTGGTCCGCCGTCAGCAGGGCGTAGCCGCTGTCGTTGCACACCAGAAATTCGGCGTTGGTCATGGCGCTACCCAGACTGATGAAGCGCTTGAGGTTTTCATCCTCCGTCTGGCCGCCGGACTTCAGGTAGTCCACGGACACCTGAGCAATGAGACTGGCCCGCTCCTGCAGCTCGTCCCGCCGCTCGGTGAAGTTATAGTTATAGCTCAGGGCGAAAAAGGACACGCCCAGCAGCAGCAGCGTCAGCATCACCATGCCGGCGGTCAGGGCGAACTGCTGCCAGTAGAGCCCGCTGAACCGTTTCTTGCGCTCTGCCATCACTTCACTTCAAACTTATAGCCCACGCCCCACACGGTTTTCAGCTCCCACTGGTCGGAGACATTCTCGATCTTCTCCCGCAGGCGCTTGATATGGACGTCCACTGTCCGGGAGTCACCGAAGTAGTCGAAGCCCCACACCTCGTCCAGCAGCTGGTTGCGGGTGTAGACCCGGTTGGGCGTGGAGGCCAGATGGTACAGCAGCTCCAGCTCTTTGGGGGGCGTATCCACCTTCTTGCCATCCACCAGCAGCTCGTAGCTGTCCAGATTGATCTCCAGCTTGTCGAACACCAGACGCTTGCGGGTGTCGTCGGGGATCTCGCTGCGGCGCAGCACGGCGTTGATGCGGGCCATCAGCTCCTTCATCTCGAAGGGCTTGACCAGATAGTCGTCGGCGCCCATCTCCAGACCGGTGATGCGGTCGTTGACTTCGCTTTTGGCCGTCAGCATGATGATGGGTGTCTTGGCCTTTTCCCGGATGTGGGCGCAGACGGACCAGCCGTCCATCACCGGCAGCATGATATCCAGCAGCACCATATCCGGTGCCTGCCGGTCGTATTCCTCCACGGCCTTGCCGCCGTCATAGGCGATGCGGACGTCGAAGCCCTCCTTCTCCAGATACATCCGGATCAGGTCGGAAATATTGCGGTCGTCCTCGACCACCAGAATGTTGCGTGCCATAGGAAACCTCCCATTTATATACTATATTACCATTATACCCGGCAGTTTTCGGGCTTCCTGAACATTTTGTAAATTGGTTCATGAAAGTATACCACACTTTCGGCCGTTTGTATATGCCCCGGACAATATTTTTCGGTGGGCTGGGGGGCAAGGGGGGACTTTTCGGATATTTTATGAACAAACATAGGTACTTCTGTGAACATTAGCACTCGACACTTGACAGTGCTAAAAACGGTGCTATGATGAAGCTGTTCCAAGGGAGAGAGCCAAAGAGCTCCACCGGGGAACGGAAAACGCATACAATGTGTAAGCGGTGACAAAAGTTGGCGCCGGCGAGACACCGGCACCCGGAATTTTGAATGGAGGTATGACTTATGTTGCCCAGCATTTTTGGTGAGAATTTGTTTGATGATTTCTTCTCTGATCCTTTCGGGATGATGGTACCTCAGAGCCGTGACCCGCTGTATGGCAAGCACGGCAAGAACCTGATGAAGACCGACGTGCGGGAGACGGAGAACTCCTATGAGCTGGATATCGACCTGCCGGGCTTCAAGAAGGACGAGGTCAATGTGGAGCTGAAGAACGGCTATCTGACCATTCAGGCCGCCAAGGGTCTGGACAAGGAGGAGCAGGACAAGAAGGGCAAGTACATCCGTCAGGAGCGCTATGCCGGGGCCTGCAGCCGCAGCTTCTACGTAGGCGAGGATGTGGAGCCGGAGGAGGTGTCCGCCAAGTTCGAGGACGGCATCCTGACCATCTCCGTGCCGAAGGCGGCCAAGAAGCAGCTGCCCAAGCAGACGTCCATCAACATTCTGTAAGCGCTCTGTGAGCGTCCGTAAGAGACGGGAAAGGGTCCCCGGCGAGAGCCGGGGACCCTTTTTGCGTGCCGGGATGTCAGCGGATCAGGGGCAGGAGCAGCTGGCAGGACTCACAGAAGTAGGTCTCTATGTCGTCGCCCTGCAGGAGGACCTTGGAGACGACATTGTGCCGGAAGAAGCCCTTTTGCTTGACCTCGCTGTCGGTGAACACGCAGGCCATAGGGGTCAGGCCGGTGGAGCCCATGAAGGTGGAGGCGCCGGTTTTCATCTCCTTACCGCATACGGGACATTGCATGGTACATTCTCCTTGCTGTGATAGTCTCCGGCGGCCAAAGCCCTCCGGGAGGTCTATTCTATCACAGCGGCGGAGGATTTTCCAGAGGGGGGAGAAAAACTCCGGCAGCGGTCGCCTTTCTGCGGGGAAGGCGCCGGGGGAAAATCAAAAGGTCTTTGCCCCATGGGACAAAGACCTTTTTTCTGTAATAGCGAAACACTATAGATATCGGTCCAAACCTCAATTTGCAGAGAAAATCATTGGTCGCATCTATCTGCCCACCAGCAATTTATAGTTTCAATACGATTAGACAATCTCTCCTTGTATCGGTTTAGCGGAATATCGAGCAAATCTAATAAAATAATTCTATACATGAGTGAAAGCTTGTGTAGGTAAAGCACACTCTCATCACCATTCAAGAATTTTCTATTCTGCTTACTTTTAATGTGAGCAATTCGATTCCTACTATTTACTAATATTTGCACAAAACCTTCCAAGTCTTTTTGGTACTCACCCCGAAAAATTTCTTGCCCATAATGGCTTATTATATATTTAAGATCCAAACCTAATTGGGACTCCTCACGACTCTTCCTTTTTGGCAAAACAAATTCGCTCTTTTTGCTCTGAATAATCTCGCCCACACCAATAAAGGCTTCAATTAGGAAAGCACATTTCATGTCCACAGGCATTTCAACTCTGGAAAGGCAATATAAAGCCGTATTGTGAACAATATCTAATTCCTCTTGAATCAGACACCAATTTGAAAAAAGTGTTTCGGAAAGCACCTCATCAAAATTAATCAAACGGTTATTTTCTCCAATCATAAAATCAGCAGAAAAATAATTAGGAAGCAACTTTTTCTGAATGCTTGTGGTGATTTCGACTCCATCCTGAGTAACCGATGTGATTGGATAAAACTGTCCATCCATTAGCATTATTAGACGCTTCAAATCAAAGTATAAATGATGAAGGTCGTATATGGAGGCATCCTCTACAGTATGAACCGTAATGATACGTTCACCAAATTGCTCTATGGAAATCTCTGCTAAACTATGTTGTTGGCCTATATAGGCTGTAATCGTTTTCTCGAACGGTCCACCAAGTATACCATTGTTGGGACATTCTCGAACAATGAATTCCATCTGGTCACCACCTTTAGATAGTGCGGAGTTTTCTCTTGGCTAAAAAGAAGAAAAGAGTTCTGTTTTAAATATCATACAGCAAGCTTTATGTGAATTTCTATGTTACTCCAGACATATTAACTAATCGTTTATAAATTCCTCAAATCCGCGGTATAAAGTATAGTTATACTTTGCAATTTGCGGTTGCCCTCCAAAGAGTTTGGAGGCTCCTAGATAATACGAAAAAGTAGACTTGATTTGTGCTAAGTAAGTATATGGATTATTAATGTTCCCTACTCTTTTCTCAAAAATCCCAGTCAAGATTCCGGCCCACAAGCCGGAAGACTCAATTGCGCCTTTATATAAATCAGGGAAATTACTACAATACCCCAATACATCCGCAGCTACAGTAATTACAGTTGTCAATATACCACCAAACTTAGCAACCCTTAAAATATCCATACTTTTTCTATATTCATTCGCTGCAGAATCAATTTTTTTCTTTTCATCATTAATAATTGCCTCTATCACTTCAGGAGCATCTGCTTGAGCCAGCTCATTGCGAAGAGTTTTAATGGCATTCAAAAATTGATTGCGCTCATCTTTTCGCTTTTCACGAAAACGAAGAATATCTGTGGGAGGAACATGCAAAAGATCTTGTGGAAAAATATCAGGAATCATAATCGATACTAATGCTTCGGTGCTCGGTTCAATGTATTCTTTCCCCGGTCGATAATCATCCTGAAGAGCTCCTCCGTATAAAAAGTAGGTTGATGTTGTCCACAACTCTTGATTTCTGGTCCACAAAGATAGTGAATTCTTTTTTGCAATGTGATTTGCTAAAAAGGTCATATAGAAGTTCACAGTGTGGGGGCTTGCATACAGCCAGTTTTCATCCTCGTCAATATGTTTTAGCTTGAAGAAAATATCCTGCAAGAGTTTGACATCCATTTTTGAAGAATGAATTCGGATATATTCTGTTTCATCATCCTCAATCAGCGAAAGCGCAGCTGCTTTTCTATGATTCTCATCCATAAACTTCGAAAATTCTTCACTCGCTTCTTTTGAATACGGAACAGGAGATAGTGGGATTCCAATTTCGCCGGTAGAACACAACTCTCTAATATTTCGCGGTTCATTCAATTCATATCCAGGGGGCACAATTCTATATATTTTATCCGCAAAAAGAGCTGCATTCCAGAGCCATTGATAATCTTCGTGGCGAAACTCAATTGTCGGATAATAAAGAATAGAGTTACTCATAATTCAAGTTTCCTCCCTATAATTTTAAGGAATATTTTATTGATGAATTGAATGGCTTATGCGCATCATCCGTCAATTTCTATACATGATTCAAATTGTTACTTTAGGTGCGTCCTCCCCAAAGATAACTTAATCAATAGCATCTTAAACTCTGGTGCAATCCATGAAGCAAACTCGCAAGCAATCATCGGATGAGCAAATGTTCCTCCGGCTTTACCTTGCTTAGAAACAATGCCGATTGCCTTTGTTCGGTCGATCCACAGCTTTGGTGTCAATGTAAAAGAAGCGGCTTTCTTCTTTTCTAAAAGCTCCTCATAACCGGCTTCGCTGTAATCAGGATTATTTTCCTGTTCCCACAGGTTGAGGAAGGCTAAGGTGTTTCCACTTCGCAACCAACTCTGAATCACATATCCTGGAGCATCCTCACTATGTGCTCGAGCAATCTCGGTAAGAGAAATATAACTCTCATCTTGCTTCTTGTCCTGTGATACCGAGTTCTTTCTCCGTGCAACACTTTCCAATACCTCACTCTTACTCTTGCCATAGCCAGCGAGAGCGGAGAGCGTATATTCAGCAATATCATTTTCCTTTGCGATTCGCAGTATAATTCGATCTCGTTCCTCGCAGGTGATATTATCCGCTGCCACAAGGTATTCCAACAAATTTCCAATGCCAGCTAAATCTATCATGCTGATTTTCCTTGCCACACGCCTCACCTCTTGAGGCTATTGTAGCATAACTTGTAGAAATATGAAAGATAAATCAAATCTGAATCACGGCAGGGGAAACATAGCGTGTGCCTTTCCTTGGTGTTCCTTCCTTATCGTAATCAACATTGCAGCGGGCAGACTTCTCAAACTGTGCATCCATGAACTTCTCCATGCCAATAACAGCTATGTATTTACCATTAGAAAGAAGATGATCTACCGCAGCTCGAGTCCATTTTGCTTTTCCGGTCGGAGAAGATATTTGTTTTGCATGAAGCATATCCACGACCTTTCCCAAACTTGCTCCTGCCATATAGAAATCAAAAATCATACGCACAACATTTGCTTCACTCCTATTGATTTCAAGTGTCCCGCTACTGGTCAAAGTAAAACCATATGGTATTCTCATGTTTTGCCCCTCCTAAAAAATAAGAATTCCTATGCTGCCGCCTCACCCGAGAGGCAAAACATAGGAATATAGAATATATTGTTTTCTTTTGTGCTGTCATTCTGCACAGTCAGCAAGGTTAATTGGTCTTCTTTGGTGTCAAAAATGACAAAACCCGTGTATAACTTAAGTTATACACGGGTTTTGTCTAATATGTCATACCTCAACACTATAGATTTTTTTGAAATTTACTTTCAAAAAATCGTCGTATGACGGCAAGAAAACCTTGACGTGCAACGCTCACTTGTCTTTCGGTTTTTCCTTTGTGTCGGAGACTGCGCCCTCCAGCAGGTCCGTTACGACTTGATTGAGCTGTGCGGCGTTCTTGGGTGTGATGACAGGAACACCCGTGCGCTCCTCCACTGCTTTCCGGGCAATTCCAGCGGCCTCACCGCCTTCACGAGCGACTGCCATATTCTCCGAAAATGTACTCGGTGCTTTCTGCTTGGATATCTCCGTAGTAGTGGCCGCCGCCAGCATATTCAGTACCAGTTCCAGCGTAGTCATGTTATCACGAAGGTTTTCCTTTTTCAAGCCCTTCAGATTTTTGTACTGCCGGGTGGACATGCCAGACCAGGCTCGGGAAATCTCGTCCGTGAGGATGGCGTACTCTACGCCTTTCTGCACACCGCGGGCATCCCATTCATCCGTCAGTTCTTTACGGACCTGGATGGCCTGCAGCCGCTGATTGATCCACTCACGGCTGTAACCCTTCTTGAGATAGGTTTCCAGAGCGCGGTCAATGGTCAGCTCCGGGTCGATGGTCTCCTCGATACGCTCTCGACCGACCTGTGCCAGCCACAACTTGAACGGTTCTGCCTTCGGGGAAGGAATAGACTGGATGATTCGGAGAAGCTGCTCGGTATCGGCTACATCAGTCAATCGTTTTTTGCCATCCGAAGCGGTCATTTTCAACTGGTTACAAGCTGTAACCGTTTCATTTCCCTCATCCTTCAGGCGTTTCTTCGTTACCTTCCAGTAGTTACGAGCTGCCTGATAATCTGGCTGATCAGTCAGCACAGCTACCACATCAACGACGGAAAAGTACCATTCTTCCTTTTCCTCATCCCATGCGGTTCGAATACGCTTGTTTTCGAACAGTTGGATATTATCGTTTTGTGCCATTTGAATCACCTCGTTCTGTCATGAGTTCTTTCAAAAGTCCTTGGCAGCCATCCAGCACATCCTGCCAGGTCGCCTCGAAGTCCTCGGTGTACCATGGGTCTGCCACATTGCCGGGATGGGCGGTGTGATCCATCAGGAGGGACATCTTGCCGACATAGTCGCCGCCGCAGATACGGTACATATCCCGGAGGTTGGCCTGGTCCATGCCGATCAGGAGATCGTATTCGTCGTAATCCCGATTTGTCAACTGCCGTGCGGCATGGCCTTCGCAGGAGATCCCATGCTCGGCCAGCTTGCGCCGTGCCGGAGGATAGACTGGGTTGCCGATCTCCTCCCGACTGGTAGCCGCTGATTCGATATGAAATTGCGATGCCAGTCCCGCCTTTTTTACCAAGTCCTTCATCACGAACTCGGCCATGGGGCTGCGGCAGATATTTCCATGACAGATAAACAGGATCCTCTTCATACTGCGTTCTCTCCGAAATCTCATCGTTGCCCTCATTATACCACACATCGACCTTTTCGTCGAGAACACTTTCCAGATACGCAGAATCCTCGATCATTCGCAGAAGCTCCGCCTTGGATAGATTCCGTGCTGTAGCCTGCCGGATGTACCAGCGGCGCTCCTCTGCGGGCAGCTCTGCCTCCATAATCACAACGCTCTGTGTCCAATTCAAGTGAAGCGCTTCGCCAAGCAGTTCCGGCGTGCCGCTGTACAACTGCCAGAAATCCCGCATCCGGCGCACATTGCGCGGAGAGAAGCCGGTCATATCCGGGTACTGTTCCTTCAGGAACTCTGCGGCAGCTACCGCCGCACCCTTTTCCGAGCGGGCACAGACGGCCTTGCCGACCTCGCAGTACAGCTCCATCTGCGGCAGATCTGCTTTCATGACAGATTCCAGTGTGGCAAACATTGTGCTGTAGTCCACAGCCTTTCGGATATTCATAGTTTCTCCTTTCCGGCGCACAGCGCCTGATTCAACGCTCAAAGCAGAGAAAAGCACGGTAACATCGCCGTGTTTTTCTCTGCCTTGACCTGTTTCAGATAACTTGTACGATCTGCTCCCAGAGCAGTATGTGCTTTTCATCAATGGCCCGGTTGTCGTGGTAATGGCCGAACAGCCAGTAGTGATAATGTGCTCTCTCCTTGACCTCCTGCAGGAAATCTGTGAGCGGGTCTGCCTCATTGTGGCGGTTTTCCATGAGAGCAATGCTGGTGGGAGCGCAGTGCGTGATAACATAGTCCACCGCCCAATCGACCTTGGCCAGATTTTTCCGTGCTTCAGCGTACTCCTCCTCAGAAGGCATCTCCTGCGCCCACCACGAAATGTGATTGATGCGATACCTCGCTCGGGGCTTTCTCTGCAGCATCAGGAGCTTTCGCTCAAAATCCGGAGCACCCGGTTCCAAAATGCCGTCCTCCGTATCATGGCTTTTTGCTCCGCCCATGGTGAAGAAGTGATAGCCTTCCAGCTCGAAGACCTGTCCACGCATCAGGTGCAGGACATGAGAGCGAATGCGGTGTACCTTGCCGCCGTGCCAGTCTTTCACCGGATATCGTTCCAGTGCGTCGTAGTTCTCATGATTCCCGCAGACGAAGGCCAGCGTGAACGGAAGACTTTCCAGCCAGTCCAATGTAGCCTCGTCACGGCCGTCTCCAAACCACACACCACCAAAGTCTCCGGCACAAATCACGATGTCCCGCTTTGTCATTTGTGCCTGCTTCGGGAAATATTTCGGCTTGAAGCGTTCAAAGTTTCCGTGGCAATCACCGGTTACAAAAATCATCTTTCTACCTTCTTTCAGTACATAATTTTCTGGCAAATCTCAATGCCACCCTTCAGCGTGACTGCGATCTCATCCTTGGAGAGGACTTTTACTGTCTCCACCAGTTGGCGGACGGCACTCTCGTCCCATTCCGTAATGTGGGGAGATGCGTTTTCCAAGGTTTGTGCGGCGTCTAGGATGCGCTGATTGGCTTTTGCCTGTTCGCTGTTATCTGCGAGGATCCCGGACCGCTTTTCCTTCAGGAAAGTCTGCTCATCCAGGATCTCTTTGAACTGGCCGCCATAGGCGGCAGGATCATCCGTAGCCTTTTCCAACAGTGTTTGGAACTGCTGCTCCAGTTCTCTCAGCCTGCGTTCAATATCTCCAAGGCTCATCGTGCCGCCGGGGAATGGGATGATCTCCGTTTCCATGGCATCTGTGATCTGCCGGATCAGGCTATCCTTGTCGGCCATGGCCTTGTTCAGAGCGGCGAGGATCGCTTGCTGGAGCGGCGCTTCATCCAATGTGGGTGAATTGTGGCAGTATTTCTTACCGTAGTCCAATCGGCTCACACAGCGCCACACGACTCGTTTTTCACCGTTTCGTGTCCATGTGCAGCGGCGATACAGGGTCCCGCACTCACCGCAGACCAACCGCTCCGAGAGCGCATACTTGCTGGCGTAGGAGGCCATCCCTGTGACTGCGTTTTTAGAAGGACTCTTTGCTGCATTCCGCCGTGCCATCTCCGCCTGTACGGCATCATACTTTTCACGGCTGACAATGCCCTCGTGGTGATTTTCAATGAGGTACATGGGAAGCTGGCCTGTATTCTTGATGGCCTTGCGGTTGATAAAGTCCTGCCGGAAGGTCTTCTGCATCAACACATCACCGCAGTATTTTTCGTTCTGCAGGATGCTGCGAATGCGGGAGATGGACCATTCAGGGGAATCCTCGAAGCACTTGATGCCTTGCTGCTCCAGTTCATCCTTGATCATCCGCAGGCTGGCTCCGGTGAGATAGCGCTCATAGAGCCATCGGACGATTTCGGCCTGTTCCGGAATGATCTCCGGCTGACCATCCTCACCTTTGCGGTAGCCGTACAGCTTTTTATATTGGATGCTCACTTTTCCGGCTTCCATGGCGCGCCGTTTACCCCATGTGACATTGGCGGAGATGGATTCACTCTCGGACTGGGCGAAGGCACCGGAGAGGGTGATCCGCAGCTCACTGTCCTCCTCCAGAGAATTGATATTTTCCTTCTCGAAGATGACTGCGATGCCAAGCTGTTTGAGCGCCCGGATATAGTAGAGGCAGTCCACCGTGTTGCGGGAGAAGCGGGAAACCGACTTGGTCAGGATCACATCGATTTTCTTCTGGCGGCAGTGCCGGATCATCCGCATGAAGTCCTCGCGCTTCTTGGCCGAGGTTCCGGTGATGCCCTTGTCCGCAAAGATGCCAGCCATCGTCCAAGCGGTGTTGGACATGATTTTATCGGTATAGTACTCTTTCTGCACCTCATAGCTGTTTGCCTGATCCTCCTCTTTGGTGGAGACTCGGCAGTAAGCTGCCACCCGGAGCTGTCTGCAGGCTTCTGCCTGACGGGTGGCTTCCGGCTTGGCAGGGATCTTAATTACTCTTGGGGCATCCTCTTTCATTGCAGGTCGCTCCTTTCTATGACTTGCCCATTTTTTAATCGCAGTTTGACATTTTGGCGGGTCACCAGCACCTCGGACACGGTGCTTTTCAGAAGATCAGCGTTCAGTTCCGCCACACATTCGAAGGCGGAGAAGAGGCGCCGGAGACGATTTGTTTCATATTCTTCATTCCCCAGTGCGGCGTATTGCTCTGCCGCAAGCTGGAGGATCAGCCCTTTGGCGCTGTCCTCGTCGATTGGTTGCCGCTCCAGAGCATTATCCAGCGCCTCCTGCGTTTTAGAATGTAGGGCTGGCGCAGGACTGCGCCGATGCCGTATGCGGTCTGGGCAATTTGCAAGGCCGTTGAGCAGGTCGGTGACACTTTGCTCCACCTGTTCAGATGGCGGTGTGCCACAGAGCCTGCGCAGCACCTTTTGGGCTTCTGTCTTTTTCGGAAGTTGGGGCTTGTTTGAGCGTTTTTCATTTGCTGCGATGAGCTGTTCCTTATCTATGAGCTTGGGATATTCTTTTTCTCCGGTGTAGCGTGTGTCCGCCAGAATACGGGCGACCATATTTTTATTCCAGAGCCGTCCCTCGTCGTATGGGATATCCTGCTGGCGAAGCGCCTCGGTCAACTCATTCAATGATTCTCCCGCAATGTATCGGCGGAAAACCTCCTGCACAAGTTTCGCCTCTGATTCCTGTATGACGATCTCGCCAAGCGACATCTTGTATCCGAAGGGCTGCTTCCCGTTTCCCTTAATTAAAGATATTGTTAGATGAAAAAGAAAGGTCAGTCGATTTTGCCGATGAAGCGGTAGTAGATTTCTACTTCCT
>ERZ772858.1860-NODE-1860-length-18388-cov-10.332079_pt1 | contig 18388 bp, 16 predicted proteins | sample MGYA00512136_ERZ772858 | MGnify/ENA primary metagenome ERZ772858 (study PRJEB29015, sample SAMEA2737726) | human gut metagenome | biome: human gut; feature: human-associated habitat; material: faeces | place: China | collected 2012 ...
GAGAGGACGCTTATATCTGCCCTTCACACCCTAAGAAAGCACCACAAAATCTGCTGCTCCACGGTAAGTGAAACTCCGGTTTAATCCGGATTCTGAATGACTGGCTGAATCTGTTTGCCATTCAAAGCATACTCAATGGTCTCCGGCAGCAATTCCATTTTTGCGACCAGGGAATTTGGCTTGCTCTTGCAGTTATCCTGACCAAACGGAACGAAATACACATTTTTCGTATTCATAAGCATACCGATATTTTTAAAGTTCGCTCCAAGTGCATCATTCGTGGAAATCGAGATCACAAGCGGCTTTCCATTTCTCATGTGTGCCTTGGCTGCCATAAGAACCGGTGTATCTGTGATCCCGTTGCAGAGTTTTGCCGCAGTATTTCCGGTACACGGTGCGATCACCATGATATCCAGAAAATTATTCGGTCCGATCGGCTCCGCTGCGCAGATAGTGCGTATTCCCTCATTCCCTGTGATATCACAGATCCCTTCCACATAATCTTTTGCGCTTCCAAACCTGGTATCACAGGTCTGTGCATTAAATGAAAAAATAGGAATCACATTTGCGCCAAGTTCTGTCAGCCTTTCTATTTCCTTTCTGGCTCTTGAAAACATACAGAAGGAACCTGTGATTCCAAGTCCGATATTACATTTTGAAAAATCCATTTTCCATACCTTCCTGCTTTATTTAAATCAAGAATCATTTCGTTACCTATATTTTCTGTCACACATTTTCTGTAAAAACGAATCTATCTGTCTATGTTTTTTACTTTGCGGCAAAACGTTCCATGGACCGTTCCAGAATATATGCACTTTCTTTTGGCGCATATTTTCCCGGAATGCCAAGCACTAAATCTGCCCGGATGCCAAACTCTTTTGCACATGCAAAATCTGTTCCGCCAGGTTTTGAGGCAATATCCAGAATATAGGCATCACGCGGAAGTTCCTTGATGATCACCCGCGTCACAACCGGTGCCGGCACAGTATTGACAAGCATTGCCGCTCCCATTGCCTCCTCCGGTCCGAATGCAAAATCAACTGCATAAAATCCATCTTCTTTTGCCTGCTTTCTTACCTCGCGGCGTCTGGCAAGCACTGTCACCCTCGCTCCCAGTCCCCGGAGTTTCTTTGCGATTGCCTTTCCACAGTTTCCGTATCCGGTCACCAGAATTTTGGCACCTTCTATATTATAAGGACTGTGGTTGGTAAGTTCTGCGATCGCACCCTCTGCCGTTGCCACCGCATTTTCCTGTGCCACCACTTCATCCTCCATAAAATCAAGGTAACGGATTCCTCTCCTGTCCAAAAGTTCCCGCTGTTCTTCTGTAAAACATCCACCAAGCACCAGCGTATCATTTGCCAGATTTTTATTTAAAATTTCATTCAGCCGCTCCTGCTCTGGAACTTTTGTTACCGGGATTGGAAGCACCAGCATTGCCGCCCCGGCAAGAAATTTTTTTAATTTTAAAAGCTGTTCTTCTACTGTCTGACTGTTTCTGATGTCCAGGCAGCGCACACTCATCCCTTTTTTTGTCAGGATTTCTGCCAGATATACCTGACGCATATCGCTTATAAGAAGTATTGTTTGACCGTTCATATCCTTCACACCTACGCTCCCTTCATTTTATTATATGAAAGAAATGTTTCCCGGTTCCTTCCCATCTGATGTTTTGCAAAGTTGTCCTGCATATGGATTTTTCATTCCTGCTTATATTTTTTATGCTTTTTATATTTTCTGAATATTTTGCAAAATTAATATAATTATTTTTATCTTTAAAAATTATTTTATATTTTTCTAATTTTATTATTGACATTTTCTCTTTTATCTGTTATAACTAAATTAACAAAAAACAAGAGAGAAAAAAATAAAGGAGGTACAGTCCACCAGAAACGTAACGAAATACCTAATAGAATATGAAAGACAGGAGGTACGGACCACCAGAAACATAACGATTTACCCAAAAGAATTTTAAAAGAATCGAGGTACAGTCCACCAAAACAGTAATTGCATTCGGTTTTACCTTCAAAAGATGAAATGAAAACATGACGATCCTAAGAAAGGAATCCTGAATTAGTATCAGATCAGAAACATTCTTATATGATACAATTCCAAATGTCATAAGAAAACAGGTTCAGAGATTGAAGAGAAAAGCGAAGAAGTCCAAAAGAGTTGTTTGAGAGTTTCATAAAAGAAATGATAGGCAATAAGAAAAATTGTTTAGAAATTTCAAAATGAAGCGGCAAACAGAACGAACAGTAGAAAAAAGAATAGCGAGGTATAGTCCCATGGACGAAATAGTTTAAAAGGCGACATTGAAAGAAAAAAAATTTCGATGTCGCCTTTTTCATGTTTACTTTTATTCATCATCTGACAGCTGATGCCATGGATTCTCTACATCCGGATCTGTCGGATCCCAGCCTTTATTCGGACTGTCTGTATCAATATGCGCTGCCTCAGGTTTTCCCAACGGTCCCGGATCATCATCATCATAGATTTCTACGGTTGTCCCGGACGGACAGTTATCTGCGATCCATTTTGCATCTTCCACCGTGAGCCGCACACATCCCATAGATGCCTGCTGTCCGAGTTTATTATATTTTTCTGTACACAGAGCACTTTTAGATTTTTTGTAGTATGGAACCGAATGAAACAAAACGCCTCCTGTGATCCTGGTAGCATACTGACCATATACTTTTCCGTACAATTCCCGCCACAGATATTTGGTTGATAAATGAAATGTGCCGCGCGGTGTTGCATTGTACAATCCTGTGGAACAGATCATCGCCTTATACGGAACCGTATATTCGCCGTTTTCGTCTGAAGTATATATGGTAATGCAGTTTTGTTTACGGTTTATTTTTATGTAATAAGGAAATTCAGTTTCGTCTGAAGCAGACTGCTGTGAATCTTTTTCCTGTGTATTTTCTTTCTGTGAAACATCTTCCTGCCGATTTTCACTCTGGCTTTCGCCCTGTGCTGCATCCTTCCCGGATTTCTCACTCTGGCTTTCGCTCTGCGTGATATCTTCCTGCCGGTCGTCCCGGCTCTGGCTTTTCCCCTGCCGCATATCCTCTTCTAGCAATACGTTTTCTGTGCTGTCATCCAGCTTCATCTCATCACTTCTGTATTCCTCAAAAATATAGCTGTCAGAGTCACCTGTCACATACGCAAGCACCGGAAGATTCCATTCCATCCGAAGCGCCACAAACTCCAGCGCCGTCAATCCGCACATAAAAACAGTGGCTGCAATTGCGATAACGATTGCAGCCCTATTCTTCCATACTTTTTCAATTGTCTTACGAAAAGTAGTTTGTTTTTTCATCTATCCTATAACTGTGTGATAACAAAAATATCATAAATCGCCTTGATCGCATTCTCAAAATCTGCGTTGCTTACACCAATAATGATGTTTAACTCAGATGATCCCTGATCGATCATTTTTACATTGATGTTTGCATGTGCCAATGCAGAGAAAATTCTTCCTGCTGTTCCGCGTGTGGATTTCATACCACGGCCAACAACTGCAATGAGTGCAAGATCGCTCTCCAGCTCAATGCTGTCCGGCTGTGCATATCTGTGGATAGCCGAAATGACAGCCTGCTCTTTTCCCTCAAACTCCGGCTGGTGTACAAAGATTGTCATTGTATCAATTCCGGATGGCATATGTTCAAATGAAATTCCATTATCTTCAAATGCAGATAACACTTTTCTGCCAAATCCAATCTCGGAGTTCATCATATCTTTATCAATGTTCACAGAAACGAAACCTTTTTTACCTGCGATACCGGTGATCGTATATTTTGACTGATGGCAGGTGCTCTCCACGATCCAGGTTCCCTCATCTTCCGGTGCATTCGTATTACGGATATTGATCGGTATACCAGCTTTGCGCACAGGGAATACCGCATCCTCATGCAGTACACCGGCTCCCATGTAGGAGAGCTCGCGGAGTTCACGGTAAGTGATTGTCTTGATCGGCTTTGGATTGTCGATGATCCTTGGATCTGCGATCAAAAATCCGGAGACATCGGTCCAGTTCTCATAACAGGTTGCCCGCACTGCCCTCGAAACGATAGATCCTGTGATATCAGAACCCCCACGCGAAAATGTTTTGATGGTTCCATCCTCTTTGGCGCCGTAAAATCCCGGAATGACCGCACGCTCTGTTTTTGCAAGACGCTCAGACAGTACTTTATCTGTTTTCTCCGGCATAAAGTTGCCATCCTCATCAAAAAAAATCACTTCTGCAGCATCCACAAATTCATATCCAAGGTAGTTTGCCATAATGATACCATTCAGATACTCACCGCGGGACGCTGCATAATCAACACCTGCTTTATTTTTAAAATTCTCGGAGATTTTCTTAAATTCTTCCTCTAAAGAAAGTTTTAGGTTCAAACCATTAATAATTGTGTCATAACGGTCTTTGATTTTCATTAACATCACACGGAAATCTTCATCCTTTTCCACAAGGTCATAACATGCATACAGCATATCCGTTACCTTTGTGTCCTTAGAATTTCTTTTTCCCGGTGCACTAGGCACTACATATCTTCTCTCTTTGTCTGCATGGATAATCTTACCAACCTTTGCAAACTGTTCTGCACTTGCAAGAGAGCTTCCACCGAATTTCACAACTTTAACCATTTTTTCAAACTCCTTCGATTCTGTTTCTCTATTATCACCGGCTGATCACAGCCAGCCGTCACTTTCCTGATTGCAGTTTTTCTTTTCCCGGTCAGGACTAACGACTATATCTTATCATAAATGCAAATTTCGTCAAACTATTTTTCTTAAAATAAAGCGGTTTTTCGGCTTTTCTGTGTTCTTACTTAGAATTATGTCAACCACTTATAATTTATGATTATGGCACTTAAAATCAGAAGTAATAATATGCTTGTTACGATTTACCGCGCAAGAAGTCCACTTGTAAGAAAATCGGCGAGCTCGATCATATTCTGCTGTGATCTTAAATAGATTTCGATATCTGTCACATAATCGCCGTCCAGATATGCTTCCATCTGCTGGCGTTCCATATCAAGATGATCGTAGAACATTTTTCTCAATTCTGTCTCGTTGTAGACCGGTGTCTGTCTGCTCAAAAAGGATGCGATCTCTTCCGCATTGATATACCAGTTTTCCATAGCTTCTCCCGAAAAAGCCGGATCAGCCTTTAATCCGGCTGCAACTTCGTCGGTCAGACGCAAATGCTCCATAAAAAGTTTGCGGAATCTCTGCATTGCAGAAGCCGGATAATACTGAGCAAAAATCGCAAGAATCTCCTCTGCGTTTTTGTACACGGCGTCTTTCCACGCATTCTGGCTTGACAGGTTTTCAAAAAAACTGATGAGATAGAATTTTACAAGTGTAATATGATTAAGCCATGCCATGCGCATGCGCTGCCGCAGATCCACGCCCATGTTGTTCCCAGGCTGCGTTGTGGTTCCCGGGCGTGTCGCAGTTCCCGGCTGTGTCGTAGTTCCCGGGCGTGTCGTAGTTCCCGGCTGTGTCGTAGTTCCCGGGATAATGACAATTCCACCCACAGGAGTCTTAGTTGGTATGTTCGTGTTTCCCTCCGATGGTGTGCTCTCATTCTCATCCACATATCCCTCTCCCGGGCAGATCGTCAGGCGCATTCCCGTCTGAAGATTGTATGGGTTCACCCCGGAATTGAGCAGGATAAGTTCGGTTACGGTTGTATGAAACTGTTTTGCAAGTTTGTACAGAGAGTCTCCTTCCTGTACACGATAACTGATTCGATTCTGACAATACATATTTTCTTCCATAAAAATATTTTCAGATTATTTTATGAAATTCTGCGGGTTTGGTTACCGAATTGGAATCACTTAATCATCCCACTCCTTATCGAATTCGACAATCGATCCTGTGGCTGCATCAACTTCATAGCTGTACTCATAGCCTCCAGCTTTAAATTCAATCTCATAAATAGACATGCCATCATCCCAATCCAGTTTTCCCTCCATCTCAAAAGCATTGGCACTTGCAACACCGGCATGGGATAAAGCAATCTCCTTGGCCTTTTCCAGCGTAATTTCACTTGTATTCTGACTGCTGCCTGCTTGTATTGCTGTAGGTGTACTGTCTCCTTCAATGTCGTAGTCATAGCTTATGATACTTCCGTCAGATGCAGCAATCTCATAATCATACTCCTTGATGGTATTGCTGGAAGAAACAACAAACTCAATCTCAAAAACAGCACGTCCATCTTCATAGTCACTTTTTGCTTTTACAAAAGTCGCATCTGTAGCTTTTACCCCTGCATGATCCAGTGCGGTCTCCTTTGCCTTTTCCAGTGAAATATTGCTGACAGCCTGGTTTTCTTTCGTCTGACTGTGCTCCGACTGCTCCCCGTGCTCTTCAACCGATGCATTTGAAACAGCAGCGCCATCGTATTCTTTTTCAAATTTTACGATTTCACCGGTCATTGCGTTAACCTCACAGTCAAATTCGTAACTGCCCGAAATAAATTCTACATCATAGACCATGACCCCCTTATGCGTGTCCAGTCCAACTGTATAAAATGTCAGGTCGCTCTCAGATACACCCGCCTTTGCCAGTGCGATCTCTTTGGCCTTTGTCTCCCCGATATATCCCTTTTCACTGGCCGTTCCAACAACCTCAACATGGGTTTCTGCCCCTTCCTTCCCCAGCAGAATATTCAGTTCATTGATGGACAATGGAGCAAGTTCATCAAATGTATGTAAAGAGTTTTTGCCGAGAATCTCCTGAATCAGTTGTGCCTTTCCGAGCGTAATCCCATATTGTTCTGCCATCTGCTGGAGCTCATCACTCTTTACAACCGTCTGACTCAACACAGCCCCTCTGAATGAATCGGTCTGAAGCAGTTTATTGACTTCGTCCGTCAGCCGTTCCTGCAATGCCATGCCCCGAACCGGATCATTATTGTCCACACTGATCAAAACGGAATTGGCCAGCTCATTGAGATAGCCGTTTTGAAGCATGGAACCGATTATGGCATTCACTGCAACATCAAGACTGCTGCCTGAGAAATCCATGTCACCGACAATGGTTCTGCCATCCTCGTTCAGCGGAATCACATCCAATATACGTTCCTTCTGATTGATCTTAATCTCCACGCTCGGATTTACGTCCAGCGAAACCGTAGCATCTACCGTATGATTGACCTGATAATTCCTGACTCCCAATCCACCTCCAAGGATCAGGCACAAACCGGCAGCCAAACCTGCCATTCGAACTGCCCATGTTTTTTTCTTGTTTTCTGTCGTCATCAATATCACTCGTCCTTTCTGCTCATTGCAGTCGGAAAGAACAGCATCCAACACATCCGGTGCTGCGTGAGTACATGCCTGCCGGATCTTCTCATTCAATTCGTCATTTGTCATTGCTGCCACCTCCTATTGCAAATATTGTTTCAGCCTTTTTAAGGCTCGTGCATATTTTGAAAGTACCGTCGACAGCGGAAGTTCCATAATCCTGGCAATTTCCCTGTGTTTAAATCCGACCGCCGCATGAAGCATCACTATCTGCCGTTCCTCATCGGACAATTGTTCCATGCAGGTGACGAGAATACTTCTGTCCTCCATTGTGAGCATATCAGTATCCGGGATAGCAAGTTCCCAGCCTTCCTGCGATGTACATTCCGCTTTCTTGCGCTCCCTCATCCGCTGCAAACACAGATTTTTTGCAATGGTTATAATCCATGCCATCGGTTTTCCCCGGGAAACATAGCTTTCTGCTCCATTCCATACGGCAACGTAACAGTCATGGAGAACATCCTCTGCATCGTGGTGGTTTTTCAAAACCGAAAGGGCAAAACTGTAAACAGATGTGTGCGTAACCTGATACAGCTGCTCCAGGCACTTCTTGTCACCGTTGGAAATGCCGTAAAGCAGACTGTCCAAATCTGCATAGTCTGTTGATTGCTTAATGTCCGACGTCAAGGCAAAAAGTATCATCATTTCACTCCTTTCACTCTATTAATGCACAAATAGATGTTTTTATTGCACTGAATAAATTTTTTTGTAAGTTTTTCCATAATCCTTGCACATTTTCCCTGTTTTTGGAGAAATATATCTGACATAGTCACAGACAGACAGCAAATTTAATTTTATAACAAATTAGCATAAACCATAGCGGCAACAACGGTCAGAATACCGGAAACCGCAATGGAAAGGCTGCTCATTGCCCCCTCTATCTCGCCGAGTTCCATCGCTTTTGCAGTTCCTACAGCATGTGAGGCAGAACCAATTGCAATCCCTTTTGCGATAGGTTCTTCAATATGAAAAAGTTTTAATACCGCATCCGCTGTTATGTATCCAAAAATTCCTGTGATGATAATGACCGCAACGGTAATTGTCACATAGCCACCAAGTTCCTCAGAAACTCCCATTCCGATCGCTGTTGTGATAGATTTTGGAAGTAATGTAACATACTGCTGATGATCGAAACGGAAAAGCAAAGCCAGAACCAGAATACATGTCATGCTGGTAAATACCCCGGAAATAATTCCTGCTATGACAGCTTTCACATTTTTCCTGAGTAACTCAAGCTGTTCATACAGAGGAACTGCCAGACAGACAGTCGCCGGCGTCAACAGATAGCTTATGTATTTTGCTCCTTCCTCATAATCTGCATAATCTATATGAAACACCACCAGAAATACCATAACTGCAATTACAGAAATTAAAAGTGGATTAAATATTGCGATCTTTACTTTCCTTTTAAACCATAAACCAAACTCATAGGTCAACAGACTGACTACAACCCCTAAGAAAACGGAATCTGTCAAAAATGATTTCATGTTCTTACTCCTCCTTTTTCTTTCCTTTACGGATCACAAACTGCGTGATGCTTCCGGAAACTCCCATGACGATCACCGTTGAGATCAGCGTAATGACAACCACCTGTATCCAGATTGACTGCAGAGCTCCCCACGAATCAAGAAGTCCTACTCCGGCCGGCACAAACATCAATGGCATGATCTCGATCAGAAAATTACTTGTTTCTTTGATGTCTGACACCTTTAAAATTTTCAATTCCAATGCAAGGAAAAGAAGTACCATGCCATAAATACTCGCCGGTATGGATAGTGGTATGATATATTTTAAAAGTTCACCAAAAAAAGAAACGAACAGAATAATTAAAAGCTGTCTTACATATTTCATGATTTTTCTCCTTTGTTTTTATTCCGATTTTGTATCATACCACTGCTTATTTTGAATCTCAATACCTATTTTTTATGTTTCTTTTTTAGTCCATCACAGGCTGGGTTATCCAACACCTTCCCATCTGCTGAAAATCTTGAGCCATGACATGGACATTCCCATGTCTGTTCTTCTTTATTCCACTGAAGGACACATCCCATATGACTGCATCTTTTTCCGCCAATCCTTCCAATCCCCACAAGTGCATGACCCAGATTAGAAATTAACTGTGGTTTTAACATATTGCGTGATGGTGAAAAAACAGTAGAATATTCATTGTTTTTTTCCTGTACGAGGTCTGACAAGATCATTGCTGACAGCATGGAACCTGTCATTCCCCATTTCCCAAATCCGGTTGCCACAAAAAGATCCGGTGTGTTTTTACTGTATGGACCGATGTATGGTCTTTTATCCAGAGACATGCAGTCCTGTGTTGCCCAGAAATAGCGTTCCTTTGCTTCCGGGAAATATTCCTTTGCGATATCGCGAAGTAAATCCCAGTTGCTTTTTTCCTTTCCAGACCGGTGACCGCCTCCGCCTATCAGCAGATAGTCTTCATAATTTCTCAAGGACAATCCGATATTATCTGCTTCAAGATACATACCCTTCAGATTTTTTCCATGCGCACAGGCAAGTACATAAGAACGATTCTGATATAACTTTAAATAATAGGAACCTCTCGTATTAATAAACGGAAAATGTGTCGCAATGATAATTTTCTCTGCTGCGACTGAACCTTTTTCTGTCAATGCAAAATACTCTGTCATCTCACGCACTTCGGAATGTTCATAGATTCTCAGATTTTTGCTGATCCCGGCGGCAAATTTGAGTGGCTGAAACTGCGCCTGCCGTGGAAATCGTATTGCTCCCTCCACTTCAAACGGTAACTCCGTGTCCTCTATATAGTCTGCCTGAAATCCAAGACTGCTCAGTGCCTGCATTTCACTCTCTAACTTTCGACGCTCTCTGACAGAATACAGATAAGAATCCATTTCTTCCATATCACAGTCCAGAAAACGCCCCAGATTTTTATAATTTTCCACCGCTTTTAAATTTGCTTTCAGGAATAGTTCTGCACGCTCCTGTCCCAGAGATTGCAATGATTTTTCATAAATCAATCCGTGCTGCGCTGTAATTTTTGCAGTTGTATGCCCGGTCACGCCCTGACAGATGCGGTCTTTTTCCAACAGACAGTACTCAACACCAGCCTGCTGTAAAAAATAGGCACACAAAACACCCGCCATACCGCCGCCAATGATCAAAACCTGTGTCCGGATGTCCTTTTCCAAAGTTGGGAACTCCGGCATTTCTATATTTTCCGTCCATAATGAACTCATAAATCCTCCTTGTTTTGCGAAGCAATTTTATGATTAGTATGAATGGATTGTTTCATAATTATTCAATGCGTTCCATTTAGTTTGATTATCAAAATACTATTGACATTCTATTTCATTTCGTCTATTGTTTATAATAGTTTGATTTTCAAAGCATTTTAACAAAATAAATTTTCTGGCTAAACTATTTCATTGTTCAGAACGGATTTCACAATGTTTGAAGTCAAAAATAATATTTTTGAAATGGAGATTATGATGAGTATACGAATTATAATAGACTCTGCCTCTGATCTGACTAAGGAACAGGCAGATAAATTAGGACTTGATTTTTTACCCTTGAAAACAATTTTTGGTACGGAAGAATATCTGGATGGCATCACATTAAGCCACCAGCAATTTTATGAAAAACTGATCGAGAGTGACTGTATGCCGACCACAAGCCAGATTCCGCCACATGATTTCGAGCAGCTTTATGCAGATGTGAAAGAAAAAAAAGACACAGCAGTTGTCATCACACTTTCCTCCAGGCTTTCCGGTACTTTTCAGAGTGCCAATATTGCATTGGATGGTTATGAAGATTGTATTACGATCGTTGACAGCGAAAATGTATGTCTTGGCGAACAGATTCTTGTGATGTATGCCTGCCGTCTCAGAGATGCCGGTGCTTCTGCCTCTGAAATTGCAAAAGCTCTGGATCAGAAAAAGAAAGATGTCCGCGTTCTGGCGTTATTAGATACCTTAGAATATTTAAAACGCGGCGGACGCATTTCCAAGACTGCCGCTCTCGCCGGAAATCTGCTTTCCATTAAGCCGGTTATCGCAATTGTAGACGGGGAGGTTGCCGTTCTTGGAAAAGCTCGCGGCTCAAAAAACGGTTGCAATATGCTCCGGGAGGAAATTGCAAAATGCAATGGTATTGATTTCTCCATGCCGCTTTGTCTCGGTTATACCGGATTAGAAGATTCCCTTCTGCAAAAATACATAGAAGATAACACCGATCTCTGGAAATCTTATGTGGAAGAACTGCCTATCAGTTCCATTGGAAGCACAATCGGAACCCATACGGGTCCCGGCGGAATCTGCGTTGCATTTTTCAGTAAGACAAACTCCTGACCGGAGTTTGTCCTGCGTCATCTTACTCCAATGCCCCTTTTACTTTTTTATGGGAAATACAACGCTCCTCCCGATTGGCAAGTGCCTTTACCCTGCCTTCTAACAGAAGTTCCCTTCCTTTTTCATTTCTTGTATACACACAGTCATAGCCTCCAATATACGGATGCATGCATTTTGCGAAACATTCCGCATCCTCCTTCTTTTTCGAAAAGCAATTTGGAATGGCATAGAAACCGTTCAGTCCTTTCCGACCCTTCTTTTTCACAAGTATGTAACGCTGATTGTCGATCACATCAAAAAACTCATTGACACACTGCGCAAACAACGCTTTATCCCTGCCGCTTCCACCGGACAGATAAATGATATGGTTATCCGGTCCCGGCGATTCTGCAACTACTTTGCAGTGTGTTTCTTCCAGAAGCTGCTGCTCCTCCAACGCTTTACGGATTCCATTTCCAAATGCCTTTAATCTTTTTAACGGACTGCCCAGCATGAAAATTTTCGGAAAACGTATCATGATTCCAGTCAGTCCGACAACAATGAAGAAATAGCAGATTCCTGCCAAATGTCCATTTCGGGACGCTCCCGCCACGACACCAGCCCCGATTGCCCCGATCAGGAATAAAATTGCTGACAGGATCATTGTGAGAATCGCATCCCAGAAAACAACACTCGTCACAAACTTGTCTTTCACCTCTGTCTCATCCACAATATCCATTTTGTCATAGATTGCAAGCGCGCTGTCCCAACGTTTTTTTAGTGTATCGCGCTGTCCCGACATTTTCAGCATTTGTCTGTTAATCCTGTCAACATTTGTTTTGTTAAATGGAGTTTTAATAATTGACAGCCGTTTTATTCCATTTTCGATCGTATTTTCCGTGTAATGCAGACCTAGAAAATGTTCCATCCTTCGTTCCAGCATACTGTAATCTTCACTGATCTGATTGTCGTCTGCCTTCAGCACCTCATCCCACGGTCTCAGGCATACTAAATGCCAGATGTTACTTGTTTTTTCCGGCTGTTCTTTCATCACACGAATAGCGCGCCCACGCATCTGATTGCTTAACATAAATGAACCGACAAAGCTTGCAAGGATCAGGGAATTGATGCAAGGAGAATCCCATCCCTCCCCAAGCAGCGATTTTGTGCCGACCAGCACCTGAATATAGCCTTTTGAGAATACATTGGTTACCGCCCCTGTGAGAAAATGTGCATTTCCAACAGCCGTCACCTTAAGATAATCTGTTTCAGGAAGATTTCCGGTCCTGCTGAATGTTACTTTTCCACTCGTTCCGATCTCCTGCTCTAATGCCTCTTTTGCCTCCGCCGGGATGATCACGATCGTCCCGCAAAGCACTCCAAAACGGATTTGTTTATTCTTCTTTTCATTTTCACGCCGGAGCATTTCAAAAAACGGAAGCACTCCAAGCGAGTTTACATCGTATTCTGTATTTCCAATTGCTTTTTCATATTCTTTCCGGATGTAATCTGTCAAAACCAGCAGTCTTAAATTCTGACCGGATGTCTCATACTCATGGAACACAATGTCCCGTATGCTGTTGCATTTTCCAAGAGAATTTGTGAGCATTTTTTCCACTGCCGCACTTTTCGTCATAACGACTTTTTTCTTCTCTATCAGACCGCTGGATTTTAAATCTGCAATTAACAATTCGCGATATGTCTTGTCACACATGTACGAATCCGCATCATCATACAAAAATCCCTGTAGCAGACGCTCCATCCACTGCACGTTCATGGACGGTAATTTTTTTGCTCCCAAAAGTCTCTGTAATCTGGACGGAAATGCAATATTTTTGCTCTGAAGATAAATCAACAGCGATGCCAGATATGCCGGATTATCCAGCAGCAGGTCATCCGGGAGCTGTCCACTCAGTCCCTTATGGCTTCTCACATACGTAAGAAACTGTGTATCCTGCATCATTTTTTCTGTCATTGCTTTGCTGCGTTCCTGAAAACGTCTGACTTCCTGTTCTTCCTCTTTTGTCGGATAGTTGAAGTAAACATAATCCTGATGCGGGCAGAGGCTTCCCTCTTTTACAAGTTCCGGTATCGTGATCTCCTCATCGATCTCTCCACACATATTCATGTACCGCGTCCACATGGCCGGTGTGGAATCATATGGCGGTGTTGCTGTCAACGCTATGATTTTAAGGTTATCCACCTGTTTTTTGAAATCTTCTAACGCTTTCCACCATTCACTTCGCAGATGGTGGCATTCATCCAGACAGAGCACTTCGATCCCTGCCTCTTTCATCGCCGCAACCAGATCAAAACCGCTGTAATCTACTTCCTCTGTCTCGTTTTCTGTCAGGCACTCGTCTGTGCCACTCTCCTCACCTGCATCTTCCTGCATTCCCTGAAATCTTGTCATGGCACTGTGCAATGCCTGATAAGTTGCAACCGTGATTGCCTTTGGCTGCTTTAAATTCTGTGAAAGAAAATCTTCCCCCTGCACGCCCTCACATAAAAAAGCTTCCTCAATCCTTGCGATCCACTGCTCCCGGATCGTAATGGACGGAGCTAAAATCAGTGCTTTTCCGTTCATCCTGCGGATCAGTTCAATTCCCAATGTTGTTTTTCCGGAACCAGGTGCCGCGACAATATGTATTTTTCCATCTGACATGTATCTGTCTGCATGTTCTAAAACTCTTGCCTGATAATTCCGCCATGTTCCCTTAAATTCCAAAATTCCTTCGTAATTCATAACTTCTCCTTGCCGTTATTGTGCTATTTAGGCGATCACCTGTGCAATTCTATCCAGTCTCGCATAAAATTGCAGATAAAAATCCTGTTCCGTGTCATATGGATTTATGTAAAAGGTGTTCAGCAAAAACATCGTGATCGTCTTTTTCCGGTTTTCATCTGACATCTCGCCTAAAATACTTTTTATTTTCTTCCGGAATGCATGCCAGTCGATCAGATATTGCTGATTTTTCTTAAGTTCCGGTGTATCCAGCCACCTGCCCACCTTAATCTTACTGCGGTTCTCTTTTGCACAACCATCCACCTGTAAAAAATAGTCCAGTCTGTTCTCTTCATAAATCCGCCCCAATGGAAAAACACGGCAGATACCCGGTCGAAAGCTGTGAATACTGCATCTTTTCTCTTTTAAAAACGGACAGACATCTTTGTCTGTCATTTTCAGATTCGGCAATATCATGCCATCTGCCACATGCAGCTCTATCTGCTCCTTTAATAAGTTTTCAAACGTTGTATTCAGATTTTTCGTCAGTTCATAAATATCTAATGGATCAAGGATGATCGACTCCCCCATATCCTCACAGCACGAAGAACAGCCTGCACAATCGTTGCAGGCTGCCCGTACCATATCATTTAATCCATATCTTTTTCCGTCTGAAATTTCTTCCAAGTTCTTATTCATTTGTTAAACCTCGATATAATATTTGTATTTTTATCCCTGCCAGCTGTCCGACGCCATGCGGTCTGCAAGCTGGCTTAATTCGTTGGGATATTTCATAAGCTCACGTTCGGAATCCAGCCGATGCCGCTGTTCGGCATTTTTCTTTCCTGCGATTCCATATTCCAGGGCATTCTCCAAAGCCTGATACTCCCTCTGCGCTTCCCTGTTCAAAGTCTTATGAACACCGGAAACCTGTCGGTTCGTTCCATAGCGGTAGCCATTTGCTCCATGCGCACTCTCGTACTGTCCATTCTCATAAACGTATTCATCGTTCGTGTCATTTTTGTATACAGTCTCTTTTTTATCCGTTGGCGCACCATTGTATGCACTGTTATTTTTTTGTTTTTTACCCATTTCGCTTTTTTGGTAAAAATAATTATATCACAATTTAATAATTATTTTTTATACCATTTCCCTCCTGTTTATTCAGATAGTATTGCACATCTGTTTTCACAGTTAGGGTATCACGTACAAGCATTTTTATTCACAAGCTGCAATGATTGCGTATTCCATTATTATAATCTGCAATTTGATATTGCATAATCAATTTTGCATCTGATTTTTATCTGCTTCACGATACACGCAAAATATCAACCGTGTGGGCACTTGCCCCCATCAAGTCCATGCGCTCTGCGACAGACATCTGGTATCTGACGAACAGCTCAAATGTTTCTTCGTCCATCTCCTTTAAGACCGGACGCATATAATTTGCTGCGCCGTCAGGTGCTATGATTTTTTCACGCTGTAAGGAAACTGCCTTGTTTATTTTTTCAATATCCGATAATGTGACATATTCATACAGATCTTTTTCTTTTGACACGCAGTGAAAATCTTCTGTCAGCCTGCCATCTTCGAGACATTTTTTCGCCATATTTTCCTTAAATCCATACATCAAAACACCATAATCGTTCATCAGATACGCCACAAAAATAAGACCGTTCTTTTTTGTCACACGCTTCGCTTCGCACAACGCTTTTACCTTATCCTCAAATGTATACAGATGATACATCGGTCCTAAAAGCAGTGTCATATCAAATGTTTCATCTGCAAACCGTGACAGTTTCAATGCGTTTCCCTGATATGCCTTCACGCTGCTGCCCTTGGATTTTAAAATTCCAAGATTATACTTCACGAGTTCCACCGCTGTGACATCATAGCCTTCGTTTGCCAGTGCGACCGAATACCGTCCGGTTCCGGCGCCCACATCAAGGATTTTCGGTTGCTCCATTTCCTTTAAATAGCGATGGATGTATTCCATGGTAATGCGGTATTCCACCTGTCCATGGCGGCGTCCGAGCCTTTTTTCTTCATTAAATTTATTATAATGCTTTTCCAATTCTGTTAATTCTTTTGCCATATCTGTTTCCTTTATTAAAGCAGAGATCAAGCATTACAGAAATAAATCGCTTTTATCCCACGCTTCATGCCCTGATCCGCCATTTTTCAAATCTATTATGCAGACAATAGATTTACCCGCATCTGCTCTATTTTTATGCCTTGTAACCATTATATACAACTACCGATTTTCTGACAAGCAAGATTGTTACTGTTCACTCAGCAGTAAAACACTTGCTGCTTTGCTGCATAAGAAAGTGATTCAAGAGTGAGCAGTAACGAAAGATTCTAGCCACAGATTAAAAAAACGCTGTCTTTTCTGATTACATAAAACATGCTATAATGTGCAGTTGTGAATGCGTATGACTACCTGTGCTTTTATCTGTAAATATTATTTATTTTTTCATAAATGGAGAAAAAAATGAACCTGTTAAAAAAACAACTTGTAAAAAGAAACTATCACAAAGAGACCTTAAAAATCACCATTGATATGGCATGGCCAGCCATTGTCGAATCCTTTTTCGTGGCTTTTGCCGGACTGATCGACTCCTTAATGGTCAGCTCGCTCGGCTCCTATGCTGTGGCGGCAGTTGGGCTTACCACACAGCCAAAACTGTTAGGACTTGCCCTGTTTTTTGCCTTAAATGTTGCAATCTCAGCCTTAGTTGCCCGAAGAAGAGGTGAAAAGAAGCAGGACTCTGCGAATGAGATCCTGCTTACCGCTATCTTTTTTATTGTGATCGCAGCTATCATCTCAAGTATTGCATTCGTGTTTTTTGCCAGTGCAATCATCGGCTTTTGCGGTTCTACGGCAGACACACACAATGATGCTGTGGTATATTTCCGCATTATTATGGGCGGTATGATCTTCAACTGCATCCAGATGGGGATTAACGCTGCCCAGCGCGGTGCCGGGAACACAAAGATCACCATGCGTACCAACGTGACCTCCAACACAATCAATATCCTTTTAAATTATCTGCTGATCAACGGACGCTTTGGTTTTCCTGCCCTTGGCATCCGCGGTGCCGCACTCGCAACTATATCCGGGACCGTAGTTGCCTGCATTATGAGTGTTGCTTCCATTTTCAAAAAAGAGAGTTTTTTGAGTATTCCATATATATTAGAGCAGCATATCCGCCCGACTTTGTCTGCTTTTCTCAATCTGATCAAAGTTGCTTACAGTGTCTTTTTCGAACAGGTATTAATGCGAATCGGTTTTATGTTAACCGCTATTATGGCTGCCGATCAGGGGACGGATGCTATGGCGGCGCATCAGGTCGGTATGAACATTATGGCACTCTCCTTTGCGTTTGGCGACGGTCTGCAGGCAACGGCAGTTGCTCTGATCGGACGAAGCTTAGGTTCCGGGGATCCGGATCTTGCTAAAGAATACGGCCGCACCTGTCGTCTTATCGGTGCTGTCATCGCCGTCTGTCTGGTTGCGATCTACTATTTTGGTGCCAGCGGTCTCTACCATCTGTTTTTCACGGAAGACCACATTGTGGCAATTGGAGTCCAGATTATGCATGTCATAATCTTTGTTGTCATTTTCCAGATCTGTCAGGTCATCTACATGGGATGCCTGCGTGGTGCAGGAGACACGCTTTACACAGCAGTTGCATCCATGATCAGCGTCACTTTTATCCGTACCATCATTTCCTATTTCTGTGGTTATGTCCTCGGCTGGGGGATCATCGGTATCTGGATGGGCGTGCTGGGCGATCAGGTTTCCAGATTTATCTTTGCGACCGTGCGCTTCAGGCAGGGCAAGTGGGTGAAGATCAAAATCTGATAACCGGAGTTTAATTAGCGTAGTGTCGCAGATTTTGTGGTGCTTTTATAGGTTGTGAGGGGCAGATATAAGCGTCCTTTCACAAGTCAGAATTTTATATGTAAGGAAAAAGAAAAACGGTACAGACGAAATATGATGTTCCTGTTCGCCGGGCATTCCG
>ERZ772858.1886-NODE-1886-length-18067-cov-3.764102_pt1 | contig 18067 bp, 19 predicted proteins | sample MGYA00512136_ERZ772858 | MGnify/ENA primary metagenome ERZ772858 (study PRJEB29015, sample SAMEA2737726) | human gut metagenome | biome: human gut; feature: human-associated habitat; material: faeces | place: China | collected 2012 ...
TTTGTGGAAGAAGAGCTTGATGGGGCAAAGACAAACAGTATCTTTTTAGATGGCTATATCTGCAAAACACCGATTTACAGAAAGACACCGCTTGGAAGAGAGATTGCGGATCTTCTGTTGGCTGTAAACAGACCATACGGGAAATCGGATTACATACCATGCATCTGCTGGGGAAGAAATGCAAGATTTGCATCTGGCTTTGAAGTCGGAGAACATGTGCAGATATTAGGGCGGATTCACAGCTTCTGGGAAGGATCCAGAGCAGGGAATACATCAAGAAACTGACAGAGACAGAGACGCAGAAACGAATTGCATATGAAGTTTCTGTAAGCAAATTGGAATGTGTAGAAGAATGAGTTCACGTGCATTGACATTGCCTGTGAATGGTGCTAAAATCCTGTAAGAGAGAACTGAGAACTCGGTATGTAAGGAGGACTAGAATGGCTATTTTTACAGGGGCTGGAGTGGCGATTATCACACCATTTCATGCGGATGGAAGTATTAATTATGAAAAATTAGAAGAATTGATTGATTATCATTGCAATAACGGGACAGACAGTATTGTGATTTGTGGAACGACAGGTGAGTCTGCGACGATGACAGAAGAAGAACATCTGGACTGTATTAAAAAGACAATTGATTTCACAAAAGGAAGAGTTCCGGTTATCGCGGGAACGGGATCAAACTGTACAAGAACAGCAATTGAATTGTCAAAAGCGGCAGCAGAGTATGGGGCAGATGGATTACTGGTTGTCACTCCATATTATAATAAAGCAACACAGAAGGGTCTTATCCAGCACTATACAGCAGTTGCGAAGTCAGTAGACCTTCCTATCATTATGTATAATGTTCCAGGAAGAACAGGCTGCAATATCCAGCCAGAGACAGCAGCTAAGCTTGCTAAGGATGTTGACAATATCGTTGCTATTAAAGCTGCAACAGGTAATCTTGCACAGGAGAGCAAGACAATGGCATTAGCTGAGGGAAGACTTGATATGTACTCAGGTGAAGACGGACTTATTGTTCCTCTTATGTCAATTGGAGCAAAGGGTGTAATTTCAGTATTATCTAATGTTGCTCCTAAGCAGACACATGATATCTGCGCTACATTTGCAGCTGGAGATGTTGCTAAGGCTGCACAGTTACAGTTTAAGGCATTAGAGCTTGTAGATGCATTATTCTGTGAGGTTAATCCAATTCCTGTTAAGCATGCACTTAACCTTATGGGATGGGATATGGGACCACTCAGAAGCCCATTATGCGAGATGGAAGAGGCTAACTTTGAGAGATTAAAGAAAGCAATGGTTAACTACGGAATACTTTAATTGACAGGAGAATGAACATGACAAGAATAATTATGCATGGCTGTAACGGCCATATGGGACAGGTCATTACAGGAATAGTTGCTAACGATGCTAATGCACAGATAGTAGCAGGAATTGACCTTCGTGATGACGGACATAACTTATATCCGGTATTTGCTTCATTAGAAGAATGTAATGTTGAAGCAGATGTTATTATTGATTTCGCATCAGCTAAGGCAGAGGATACACTTGTTGACTATATTAAGAAAACTAAGATTCCTGCTGTAATATGTACAACAGGATTAAGCGATGAGCAGATTGCATCAATCAATGAAGCATCAAAGAGTGTTGCAATATTACGTTCAGCTAATATGTCACTTGGAATCAATACATTATTCAAGCTTTTACAGGATGCTGCCAAAGTGTTTGCGTCAGCAGGCTTTGATATTGAGATAGTTGAAAAGCACCACAACCAGAAGCTTGATGCGCCAAGTGGAACAGCTCTTGCACTTGCAGATTCAATGAAGGAAGTGCTTGATGATGATTATTTCTACAGATATGACAGAAGCCAGTTAAGACAGAAGCGTGATCCTAAGGAAATCGGAATCAGTGCCGTAAGAGGTGGAACTATTGTTGGAGAGCATGAAGTAATTTTTGCTGGAGAAGACGAGGTTATAGAATTCAAGCATACCGCACATTCTAAGGCTGTATTTGCAAAGGGTGCAGTTGAGGCTGCCAAGTTCCTTGCAGGAAAGCCGGCTGGAATGTACGATATGAGAGATGTTATTGCAGCTAAGAACTAGTTGTCAGAACAGTTAATATAATGATATTCAATGCGGCTTGCTTCGGCGAAGCCGCATTTTTTATATAATGCCACAGCTGCCCTGTTATTGCTTGTTACATTAAGTACGAGTGGAAGTGAAGCAATGTTAAAGTAGTCTTTAAGAAAATGCTTCATAAGGCATGTACCAATGCCTTTCCCACGAAGCTTCTCATCAACGAATACGCCGTATACATTGACAAATGTGTTCTGTGTATCAAGATAAAGAAGAGCCACAGGTTCTTTATATTCCGGCAGATACATAAGATAATCCTCGCCCTCAAGATAGTATTCGGCATTGTCAGGCTCTACAGCCTGTATTGATTCTGAGTTAAAATGCGCTTTATCAAGATGGTACAGATATTCGTAGAAACATACATCACCACATAAAGAACAGTTAAGAAGTTCTCCACTTATAGGCGCAATAAGCTCTAAATTGCCAGCAGAGCTGCTTTTAAGCTTTCTGCAACAGATGGATAGCATATTACGAAAATGTCCTCTATGGCGAAAATCAGGAGCTACAAGAGCTGAAACTTCAACATACCCGCATTCATCATTGATAAGCAGTCCAATAAAGCCATACATTACAGGTGAATCTGCATCTTCATCAACAAGCGCACACTGGATAAAGCTGTCGTTATGGGAATCACAGTAATAAGGCTCGTAGCCGTCACATTTGTTAATAAGTTCTTCAAGAGCATTCATTAAAATGCTGTCCAGATAGTCAATCTCAATATATTTCATAGTGGTTCTCCAATAAAAGTTTATAAAAATATTACTTTGAAATAAGAAACATTTGTTTACAAAAGTGTCAAAATGCCTTACTATATAGAGGTATATACATCAGTATAACAAAATAATTGATTTACCAGCAATAGGTTATTGGGAGGATTTACATGGGTAAAGTTGCCATACTTACAGACAGTAACAGTGGAATTACACAGGCTCAGTCTAAGGAGCTTGGAGTTAAAGTTATACCAATGCCGTTCTTTATAGATGGAGAGCAGTATTTTGAAGATATTAATCTTACACAGGAAGAGTTTTATGAGAAGTTAAAGCAGGATGCTGATATATCTACTTCACAGCCTTCTATTGGTGAGATGCAGGATGCATTTGATGAACTTCTTAAGGAATATGATGAGCTTGTATATATTCCTATGTCAAGCGGTCTTAGTGGGACATGCCAGACAGCTACTATGGTGGCTGATGATTATGATGGAAAGGTTCAGGTTGTCAATAACCAGAGAATTTCTGTAACTATGAGACAGTCTGTTCTTGATGCAAAGGAGCTTGCACAGAGAGGTAAGTCTGCAGCAGAGATTAAGGAGATTCTTGAGAAACATAAGATGGAATCAAGCATATATATTACACTTGATACTCTTAAGTACTTAAAGAAGGGCGGAAGAATAACTCCTGCGGCAGCTGCTATTGGAACTATGTTAAAGCTTAATCCTGTGCTTCAGATTCAGGGTGAGAAGCTAGATGCATTTGCCAAGGCAAGAGGTAAGGCTTCTGCGAAGAAGATTATGCTTAAGGCAATGCAGGATGATTTAGATACAAGATTTGCAGAGTTTGCAAAGGATGGAAAGATGCATATGGAGGTTGCCTATTCAGGTAATCCTGAGGAGGCAGAGGAATGGGCTGCGTTAGTTAAAGAGACTTTTCCGCAGTTTGATTTCCACATGGATCCGCTTTCACTTTCAGTTGCCTGCCACATAGGACATGGTGCACTTGCGATAGCGACATCTGCTTATCTGCCAGAACTTGATTAATACGAATGATAAGCCTGTGACAGCGCATGAGTTGTTGCAGGCTTTTATTTATAAATGCGGATATTACCGCAGGTTAATATGAATGGAGGATTGTTATGCCAGCAAGAAGTGAGATTGATGATAAGTTTAAATGGGCTGTGAGTGATTTATACAGCTCTGATGAAGCATGGGAGAAGGATTATAACAGTATACTTGAACTGACTGACCAGCCAAGTGAGCTTAAGGGCAGGATGGGCGGGTCTGCCGGCATGCTTTACAAGGCGCTTAAGGAGTATGAACGGGTAGAATACATTACTGAAAGAGTGTATGTGTATGCATTTATGAAATATTATGAGGATACAGGCAATTCAAAGTATCAGGAAATATCTGGGAAAGCCCAGATGGCTGCGATGAAGGTGTCAGAGAAGTATGCATTTTTAGAGCCTGAGCTTATATCAATAGATACCGATGTGCTTGATAAATATATCAGCGAGGATGAAAGGCTTGGAATGTATAAGCATTTTATTGATGACTGCCTCGCAGGGAAAGAGCATACGCTTTCTGAAAAGGAGGAAGCACTGCTTGCAAAGGCATCACAGATGTCAACTGTGCCTAATGAGGTATTTTCTAAGTTTAACAATGCTGATGTTAAGTTTGGCAAGGTGAAAAGAGAGAATGGACAGGAAGATGAGCTGACTAACGGCAATTTTGCCACATTTATGGAAAGTCATGACAGAGCTGTAAGAAAGGCGGCATTTGAGGCGTTGTATAAGCAGTATGGGGCGTATATCAACACAATTGCGGCAGCGTTTTATGGCAATGTCAAGCAGGCAATGTTCTATGCAGACGCAAGGGGTTACAAGTCAACACTGAACATGTATCTTGATGGTTCATTTATTCCGGAAAATGTATATAAGAATCTTATTAAGACTGTCAATGACAATCTTGACAAAATGTACTGCTATGTTGATATAAGAAAGAAGGCACTTGGTGTTGACGAGCTGCATTTTTATGATATATATGCACCGATGGTAGAGGATATTGACTGGAAGATAAGCTATGATGAGGCTAAGGACATTGTTGTGAAGGCACTTGCACCAATGGGTGAGGAGTATGTTTCACACATTAAAGAAGGCTTCAATAATGGCTGGGTAGATGTGTATGAGAATACCGGAAAGCGTTCGGGAGCATTTTCATGGGGCGCTTATGGCACACACCCGTATGTATTTCTTAATTACTCAGATACACTCAATGATGTTTTTACGGTTATTCATGAGATGGGGCATGCAATGCACACTTATTATTCCAATGCAAACCAGCCTTATATCTATGCTGGATATAAGATATTCGTTGCGGAAGTTGCGTCAACCTGTAATGAAGCACTTCTTATGCAGTATATGTTAAAGAATACTGATGATGAGAAGAAGAAAAGATATCTGCTCAATCATTTCTTTGAGCAGTTTAAGGGAACTCTTTACAGACAGACTATGTTTGCGGAGTTTGAGATGGAGGCACATGCAAAGGCAGAACAGGGTGAGGTTTTATCAGCAGAGAGCCTTTGTGACATGTACAAGATGCTGAATGAGAAGTATTTCGGCCCGGATATGGTTATTGATGATGAGATAGCACTTGAGTGGGCAAGAATACCACATTTTTACACACCATTCTACGTATACCAGTATGCAACAGGCTATTCCGCTGCAATTGCAATATCAACTAAGATACTTGCAGGTGATGAGCAGGTTATAGCAGGTTACAGAAAGTTCTTGTCAGGCGGCTCTTCAATGCACCCTATTGAGCTTCTTAAGCTGTGCGGAATAGATATGACAAGACCGGATGTTGTGCAGGAAGCACTGGATGTGTTTGGGGAATTACTAAAACAGTGGTAATGCTTAATGTGTTGTGAATATAAAGATGATTCTGGGAGATAATTCGTCTTCCAGAATTTTTTTATGGGATAAATGTAACTATTGCCGAAATAATCCGTCTCTAATTATGAAAGGGTTAACACTTTTAAAAAACATGGAGTATTTACAGTAATGGATGATAAACAGATAATCAATTTATTTTTTCGAAGAGATGAAGATGCAATTAAGGTGGTTGATGAAAAATATGGTTCTAAGTTAAATGCACTGGCAGCCAATATACTGCAATCAAGAGAGGATGGGCTGGAATGTGTCAATGACACGTATATGAAAGCATGGAATAGCATACCGCCTGCAAGACCAGAGTATTTATTCGCATTTCTGGCGGCATCTGCAAGAAATATTGCGATTGATATGATAAGAAAAAACAATGCGGGAAAGAGACAGGCCAAAGTTGTTGAATTGACAAAAGAACTGGAAGAATGCATAGGTGATGGCGGATTGCAGACACATCTTGACAAGGAAGATATTGGAGAGATGTTATCGCATTTTCTTGAAACAGTTGATAAAAATAAAAGAATTATATTTCTCAGGCGGTACTGGTACTCGGATTCAATTAAAGATATTTCAGAAAGAATGCAGATGAGCGAATCAGCAGTGAAAGTTACTCTTCACAGAATGAGGAAAGAATTAAGAAAATATATGGAAAGCGAGGGTTTATATCTATGAAAAAATCAGAGGCAATGGATTTATATGAAGGACTTAATGGAATTAGTCCGAAAATGATTGAAGAAGCGGGAAATTACAAGAAAACTGCCAGTGTGGATATCAGGCATAAAAAGAGCAATAATGTAAAAAAGATAATGGCAGCAGGTCTTGTGGCAGCAGCGGCTGTTGCTGCTGTATTGGGAGTCAGAGAATTGAAGCCTTCTGTGACAGAAAGCGGGAACCAGAGCAGTAATCAGCTGGCATCAGAGCAGACAGGATATAAAATTGCTCATGTAATGAATGTGTATGCAGCCGGGCTTGATGATACATCAGAATGTATTTTTTCTAATGGAGAGAAAACTTCCGATATATCCGGAGTTGTGGCTGGAATTTCAAGCCAGGTTGGAGATTCATCTGTGATGGGGCAGGTTATGGCTGGTATAAATGTGACAGGCAAAGATATCTTAAAGATTAATTATTCTATAATGGGAAATGATTCGGATGTGACATATAATCTGGCAAGGATGAAAGAGGTTGACAAGGACAGTCCTGAATATCAGACATCTTCTGAAAAATTCAGAAAAAAGACGGAGAACGGCTATGATTATTACATTATTGAAGATATCGGGGAAGAGTATGAGGAGAACGGCAACAGTCATAGCGAGGGCATACAGATTGTAAAGTTCTCAAAGCATTTAGAAAAAGAATCTTTGTATCAGGACCGTCAGGTATACAATGAGATGGTTAAAAATATGTATGAAGGGATTACATTAAGTGTAACTGTGACATATGGAGACGGAACAACAGAGATTGTTGATGTGGGATTCAAAGAAGTCGGTGGTGGCGACAATTCAGGAAAAGTATCAGATAAAGTGGCTGTTTATGTGAAGTGATGAGTGACAGCGTATTATTAGCAGATCTTAAACGAAGAGAAAGACATGGTGCCGGGTGGAGCCATGTCTTTTTGCATAAATAAAGGAAGCCAGATAAATACTGACTTCCTTACAAAATAAAAGAGCGCGAGACGGGGATCGAACCCGCGACCCCCTCCTTGGCAAGGAGGTGCTCCACCACTGAGCCACTCGCGCAAACACAATCTTCTCACAAGAAAACTCTCTTGCGAACACAAACAAGATAATACACATAAAATATTAATCTGTCAAGTGCAAATTTAAAAAAGTTGAATCTTTTATGTTAATATTATAATATAAGAGCATGATAATATATGTTAAATAAAGATATAATAGGCAGAAATCTAGACATAAGGAGAATACGCGATGCTCAATATAGAATATGGCTCATATCAGAAATTATATGATAAATATGGAGAAGATTTTATATATGATCCTGATATGTATTTTAATAATACATATGATGAAAAATGGATTACATCAGATATAGCAAGAAAAATAATAAAAGATATAGATAAATCAGAAGTGCTTGGAGAGAATTGTATAGAAAGTCCAATACTTGGACAGATAAGTCCAAAAGATTTATCAGGTGGAGCAAAAACATTGATGTTAATTTATAATAATCCGAATTTGGTTATTAATGCTTCAGCTTGTGGAGATAATTGTGTAAAGTGGCTTTTACAGATGGCTGAAGAAAAAGATATATTTATAAGATTACTTCATAATATGAACTTTGGAACAGCATTTACAATAAAAGTTATGAATACAAATCAGGTTGTACATACTATGCCTGAATTGATACAGATAAACAGTGATATATTAAGAGGGCGAAGATGATGGCAGAGCCAGTGGCATTAGAATTACATGTGATAAACCATGTGTAGTTCTTGAAGGGAAGAACTGGGAGAATGATTTAAGAGAAATCAATCAAAGTATAGTATTTGTGGATGAAGGGGCAAAATTCATCAATACAGAAGAATTTGCATCTGCTATAAAGAATTCTGATAATTATTATGTGTTGATAACAAGACAGGATTTATGTAATTTACCATATAGTATACATGAGATATATGAATTGAATACGGACAAAATAGGAAATAGGATGTTTTGCAAGCAGCAACGCATATATAAAAGTGATAACATTTCAGAAAATGTTATGGTATCAAATATTATAACAGAGGATTCAAAAATGGGATATGAGTTTTATAATGAATATGCTATATCACACAATATGATATGCGAGCATGCAGATGGTAAAACAAATGTATCTAAGAGAATTATAAATAAATCAAATTCAGATGTAACATTAATTGTGGTGGATGGAGCAGCGTATGGTTCAGAGATGAATAATACAATGATATTGATTAATAGTATTCCAGGGTACATATTATTTACACCAGAATCATTTGAATGGTTACTATTGAATTCAAACATTTTAAATAAGCCATATATACTGGATATACTAAAAGAACCATATAATTATATTGAAAGCAGTGAGTTTTTTAGCTGGGAAAACTATTTTGCAGAGTTGCTGAATAAAGCTACAAGAGAAAGCGAAGTTGTTCCATACAGCAAGGGCAATAATAAATCCATAAGGATGTTCACAACAGAGAAGAATATGAAAAAAATTATTGAATCAAGTGATTTAAGATATTTGTTAAAGACATGATAAAAAGAGGAAGTCAGTATCTACTGGCTTCCTCTTTAAAATAAAAATAAAAGAGCGCGAGACGGGGATCGAACCCGCGACCCCCTCCTTGGCAAGGAGGTGCTCCACCACTGAGCCACTCGCGCAAACACAACTAAGATGATAATAGAAAAATAACATTTTGTCAACACTTTTTTGAGGAAATTTACAGGAAATTTTCAGAAGTTTTCAGAAAGATTTTTAAAATTCGAATTTCTGAAAAATTAATATATGGGAAAGGTCGTCAGGGATTTCTATTTTTTTGATAATATGGTATACTTTGCATGCTGAGTAGCAGAATTAGAAAGAATGGAGATTATTATGAATCCAGCATCAATTATGAAGCTTATGAGTGCCAAGAACAAGTTTCAGAAGAACCATCCGAAGTTCGTGGCATTTCTTAACAGATGTTTTGCAGGTGGTCTTAAGGAAGGAACTATAATTGAGATTACAGTTACTAATCCTGGAGAGGCACCTATAACATCTAATATAAAGGTACAGCAGTCTGACTTAGAGCTGCTTGAAGAATTAAAAGAAATGGGTAGATAGTTTGCTTCGCAAAACAACGCGAAATAACAAGGAGGATTGGAATGTTTGGGAATGACAAGTCCAGAAAGAACGGACTTAATATTATAGTTGTAGGAGGCGGTAAGGTTGGTGCCACTCTTGTGGAGAGACTCAGCAGGGAGAACCATGATGTTACTCTTATTGATAAGAACAGGGTTAAGCTTGATGCAATAACAGGTGCATATGATGTTATGGGAGTTGAGGGCAATGGTGCAAGCTTTGCTGTTCAGAAAGAAGCCGGTATTGACTCAGCTGACCTTCTTATATCGGTAACTGATTCTGATGAGCTGAATCTTTTATGCTGTACACTTGCAAAGAGGGCTGGCAGATGTGAGGCAATTGCAAGAGTAAGAACACCTGAATACAGTCAGGAGGCTGCATTTTTAAGAGACAGATTAGGTCTGGCAATGATTATTAATCCGGAATTTGAGGCTGCAAGTGAGATAGCACGTGTGCTTTACATGCCGACAGCACTTGAGATTGGAACATTCGCACATGGACAGGCAGAGATGATTAAGATAAAAGTCCCTGAGGGTAACCAGATGTGTGGCCATACTCTTGCGGAGATATCCAAGGCTTCATCATCTAAGGTTCTTATATGTGCAGTTGAGAGGGATGGAGAGGTGTTCATTCCATCAGGACATTTTATTATAAGGGCAGATGATAAGTTATCTTTCATTGCATCAAGAAAGAATGCAAGGACATTTCTTGCAAGTGTAGGTTTTCAGACACATCAGGTCAAGAGTACCATGATTGTCGGAGGTGGAAGAGTTGCATATTATCTTGCAAAACAGCTTCTTAACATGGGAATTGATGTAAAGATTATTGAGAATGACAAGGAACGCGCGTTAAAGTTAAGCGAGGAGCTGCCGGGAGCTGTTATTATCAATGGTGATGGTACTGACGAGAGCCTTTTAAGAGAAGAAGGAATTGAGTATGTGGAGAGCTTTGTTCCGCTTACAGGAATAGATGAAGAGAATGTTATGCTTACACTGTATGCAAGAAAGGTATCTGAAGCCAAATGTATTACGAAAATAACAAGAATGGGATTCAGCAGTGTTATTAACAGTCTTGATCTTGGCAGTGTGATTTATCCAAGATATATAACATCAGAAGCTATCATTGCTTATGTAAGAGCTAAGAAGGAGTCTATGGGAAGCAATAACATACAGACCTTGTATCATTTGTTTGACCAGAAGGCGGAAGCTATAGAGTTTAACGTTGATAAGGAATCAGGAGTTACGGGCAAGCAGTTTATGGAACTTAAGCTGAAGGATAATCTGCTTATAGCACTTATTAACCGTAATGGTAAGATTATTATTCCAAGTGGTACTGACAGCCTTATGGTTGGAGATACTGTGGTTATTGTAACAACTCATACAGGGTTTGATGCTATAACTGATATTCTTAGATAGGAAAGGCTGGGAACATTGATATGAACAGTTCTATAGTAAGATATATTCTTGGACATGTTTTAAAGATAGAAGCGGCTCTTATGGTCATTCCTGTGATTGTTGGCGTTATATACAGGGAGAAGGCAATATCTGCATTCTTGATAACAATGGCATTATGTGCTGTATGTGGGATTCTTATGACAATTAAAAAGCCTGCCAATACAGTTTTTTATCTGAAGGAGGGGTGCGTCACAACTGCACTCAGCTGGATTCTTATGAGTATATTTGGCTGCCTGCCTTTTTTTATAAGCAGGGAAATTCCTTCATTTACAGATGCACTTTTTGAGACAATATCAGGATTTACAACAACAGGAGCAAGTATATTAAGTGAAGTTGAAGGGCTGTCTCAGAGCATTATGTTCTGGAGATGCTTTACTCACTGGATTGGTGGTATGGGAGTTCTGGTATTTCTGCTTGCAGTAATACCTCTTACAGGTGGCTCTAATATCAATCTTATGAAAGCAGAGAGTCCGGGACCATCAGTGGGTAAACTTGTTCCTAAGATCAGATATACAGCAAGAATACTGTATATTATATATTTTGGGATGACTGTACTTCAGACAATTCTTCTTCTTTTTGGAGGAATGACATTCCTTGATGCACTTAATACAGCCATGGGAACAGCAGGAACAGGTGGATTTGGTATCAGAAATGACAGCTTTACAAGCTTTTCACCTTATATCCAGTGGGTTGTAACCATATTTATGATATTGTTTGGAGTTAATTTCAACGCGTATTATCTTATTGTTCTAAGACAGTTTAAGAAGGCTGTTAAAGTAGAAGAGGTAAGATGTTATTTCGGAATTATTCTTGCAGCAACAGCAATTATATTTGTTAATATATACAGAAGTGTAGGCGCTGTTGAACTTACACTGAGACAGTCAATGTTTCAGGTTGCATCTATTATAACGACAACTGGATTTTCATCAGTGGATTTCGATATGTGGCCGTCACTATCCAAGTCGGTGCTTGTTGTGCTGATGTTTGTGGGGGCATGTGCCGGAAGTACAGGTGGCGGAATTAAGGTTTCCAGGTTTATAATAGGGATAAAGACAATATTCAGAGAGATTCAGTCATATATTCATCCTAAGAGTGTAAAGGTGATTAAGACAGAAGGAAAGCCTGTTGATAGTGAAACATGCAGGTCTGTGAGTATATATTTCATAACATTTATCATGATATTCACAGCGTCCTTACTGCTAATATCTATTGAAGGAAAGGATATTGTGACGAATTTCACTGCAGTAGCAGCGACTATTAATAATATAGGTCCGGGGCTTTCGGCTGTCGGACCGACACAGAATTTTGGAAGTTATTCTGATTTCAGCAAATATGTACTGATGTTTGATATGCTTGCCGGACGACTGGAGTTATTTCCACTGATAATTCTGTTCACACCTTCAATATGGAAGGATCTTGTAACCAAGAAGGTTTCTGAAAGGAAAATGCGTAGAATAAGAAGGGGTTAAGTATGAGTAATGTATCTGATTATTTGAAATGGAGAGGTGACCTTGATTTTAGCCAGGCACCATTTAATGACGTGGACAATTTAATACTTGCGCAGATTGCATATGTTGATTTTACTGATATTGTACCGGCACCAGGAAGTATCGAGACTATTACAATTGCGGAAGCGGCAGACACATTTTTTGATACCCATGATGAGAAGGAGATTAAGAAATGCAAATCTTTCATAGGAAAAGCTCCGTATCTTTTAAGGGAGGCAGCAGCAACAAAAAGATTTGGTTCACTTATACTTACTAATTATGTTGATTATGTCGATGGCGGCAAAGAAGAACAGTTTGCGGCATTTCATGTAAGAATTGATAACAGACTTACGTATATTGCTTTCAGGGGAACTGATGATACACTTGTGGGCTGGAAAGAGGATTTTAACATGAGCTTCTTATCCCCTGTTCCATCGCAGAAGGATGCGGTAAGATATATTGACACAACCGTGCAGCGTTCAGAAGGAAAGCTGATTCTTGGCGGACATTCCAAAGGTGGTAATCTGGCAGTATATGCATCAGTATTTGCAAGACCATCAGTGAAGAAAAGAATTATTACTGTTTATAATAATGATGGTCCGGGATTTGACAGTGATTTTGTAAAGCATCCGGATTATCTGGCAATTCTGCCTAAGATTAAGAGTATTGTTCCTTATGGCTCAGTTGTTGGAATGCTTCTTAATCATGATGGGGATTATGAGGTTGTAAAGAGCAGCCAGTCAGGTCTTATGCAGCATGATTCTATGTCATGGCAGGTTATAGGACCAGATTTTGAGACTGAGCAGGAGTTAAGTCCTAAGAGTAAAAGGTTAAATGCAGCACTGAGCGCATGGATAGACGGGCTTACAAGAGAACAGAGGGCAGAATTCGTAGATACATTATTCTCACTGGTAACTGCAAGTGGTGCAAAGAACCTTTCAGAGATAAGTACGGCCAGGTTTAAGAATATTAATGCCGTTCTTAAGTCTTTCAGGGAACTTGACAAATCAGAACGTGCAATGATACTTAAGATATTTGCTTCACTTACAGGTGAGATTGGAAAAGCTTATAAGAGCAATTAATAAGGAGATAAAGAATGGGACAGGTTATATCAGCAGGAATATTGTTAGTTGTGGTTGTTGCCATATATATTGCAGTTTCATATAAGCACGAAAAAAGCGGTCTTGGGAAGGGCTGTGATGGTAATTGCGGCTCATGTGGATTAAGAAGCTGTAAAACTGACAAGAAGTGAGGCTTTAATGCGTAATACGGGGGACAGGTTAAAAGAATGCCGCATTATGAAAGGCTTATCCAGAGGGGAAATGTCAGAAATGCTGCATGTCAGTACTGACTATCTTGCCCGTTTGGAGACAGGGACACAACCGGTTACATACAGGATTATAGAGAAGGTGGCAAAACTTGAAGGCTGGAACAGCGATTATATCCTGCATGGAATAGATAATAATAATCCATTTTCAGAGTTGCACACACTATGCCCTGATTTCAGGAAAAAAGTTTTTATAAGAAATCTGCTATGTTTGTTTGACAGCATGCTTCAATTCGGGTATAAGAAAGAAAGGGTAGTGGCATATTACCATAGAATGATACTTGAGATTGTTAATGGAATGGAACTGGATGTTCCAGATAATGTGCGTACAGGATATACACTTACAGAGATAAGACGGATACATGATATGAATAAAAAGGACATGGCAAATGTGCTTGGAATATCAGAGAGAAGCTATTGTACATTAGAGAATGGTTTGTCAAGACCAGATGTAAAGACTTTACAGATAGTATATGATATGTATGGATTTAATGTGCAATATTTTCTTACGCGTAATCCACTTGATTGTGAGGCTGTAAACAATATATACAGGTGTTTTGATGAACCTTTAAGAGATTTTATTATGAGACGCATCAGGGACGACTATGATGAAATAATAATTATGAAAGGCCGGACTTATGGTAGAGATATATAGAACAGACCAGCAGGTATTAAATACATTGACAGATATTCAGGATGGATGCTGGATTAATATGGTAGATCCGACAAGCAAGGAGCTTGAGCAGATAGCAGAACGCTTTGAAATAGAACCTGAGGATATCTCATCGGCACTTGATGAAGAAGAAAGTTCGCGTATAAGCCTTGAAGACGGATATACTGTTATACTTGTGGATATTCCTACACCTGAGGTAAGACATGAGAAAAAAATGTATACAACAATTCCTCTTGGTATTATCCTTAAAAGTGAAGCAATAATTACAGTGTGTAAGGTAGATACACCGATTATTAATTATTTTGTAAGAAATAAGGTGAAAGAGTTCAGTACAAAGAAAAAGATGCGTTTTATATATCAGATGCTTTTCCGTTCAGCTTTTGTGTATCAGGCTAATCTTCGTCTTATTGATAAGAAAAGAATTGAGATAGAAGAGCGGGTTGATGGAGATACGTCAGATACTGATCTTATTGAGCTTCATGAGTTAGAATCTACACTTGTTTATTTTGCAACATCTCTTCGAGCTAACAGTATTGTGTTAGAAAGACTCAGAAGATATAAAAGACTTGAGCAGTATCCTGAAGATATGGAGCTTCTTGAGGATGTCATGGTCGAGTACCAGCAGGCTATAGAGATGACCACGATATACAGGGATGTCATTGATGGTACAAGGGAACTGATGTCATCAGTAATTGACAGTAAGCTGAATAATGTAATGAAATACCTTACTTCAATTACAATTGTGATGGCTATTCCGACAATAATATCAGGTATATATGGAATGAATGTAGGTGGAGAATGGATGCCGTTTGCAAAGACACCTTTTGGATTTGAGATAATAAGTGGAATAATACTTCTGATATGTATAATAGTTTTATGGGTATTAAGGAAGAAGAAAATGCTATAAAAGCAGTGTCTGCATTGATTGCAGGCACTGCTTTTACTTACTTATGAGTATATATTATCTGTAATTTTTCTGCCAGCGTGATACCATTTCTAAAGCCTCATCCTCAGATGATACCTTAGTAATTATAACCCCATCAAGATAGATTTCGTACACAGGAAATTTCTTGGCTGTATTGCCGTGACTTACCTCAACTCTGTTGTACTTTACGCGTTCCATTAAAAGACCTCCTCACATTTAATAATAGTGTTACTAAGTAAAAACCAACAATATGTTGTATTATAACATGCTTTTTAATAAAAGGAAATACTATATTTGGTATTGGTACTAAAGTACCAAAAAATTTGAATTAAACGCACTATTATACTTGTAAAATCGACATGTATATAATATAATTTTTATAACATGTAGAAAGATTAAGTACGTATAACTAATAATAAAAAATATAAGAGGTACATTAATATGAGCGATAATTATATTGCTGCCAGTGAGAAATTTGAGATTGTTCATAAGATGAGTAGAAGAATAGCATCTGTTGATAAGTATTGTGTTATAAGTGTTGCGAATAAAGCATTTGAAGAATATTTTGGAGAAATTAAGGAGACTCTTATAGAAGTAGTTGCACCTCAGGATAAAGAAAGACTGATGGATTTTATAGAGAAGTATGATGGAACAGCTAAGAGCGGAATGTTTAAATTTATTAACGCACAGGGCATAGAAAGATATAATCATTTATTTGTGTATGAACGAAGAGCTGTGGGCAATGGGCATATGAGAGATATTGAACTTGTTGATGTTGAGTCTATAGAGGAGGCTAATAAGAGCTTAAGAGATGATGTTTCTAAACATAAGATGCTGCTTGGGCTGGATAGAGAATATACATTTACATATAACAGAGATAATGGCATATTCAGTATGTACAGGTATGATGTTGACTCAAGAGATGTCATATATAAGTCTGATATTGATGAATGGAAGAAGCGGATGCTTTCGGAGGGATATATTGACGAGAATGACAAGGAAATCTTTGCTAATTTTATATCAGAAGTACGCTCTTATACGCAGACATTTTCTATAAAATTCAGAACAAGCATGCGTACATATAAAAGGGTGAAGGAGACTTTAAGATTTAAAGGAACTGTAATGAATAAAAGCGATGGAAGCAGGATTGTGATAGGTCGTGTTGTCCCTGAGGCAGACAGCCATGGCAATTATAATCAGGTTACTGATATGATAGAAGAATTGCAGTTTGATTCTCTTACACATGTGTATAACAAGAAAACTATTACCGCATATGCTGTAAAATGTCTCAAGGAAGAGCAGAATAACAGAGTTACGATAGCCGTTCTTGATGTTGACCATTTTAAGAAGGTTAATGATGTATATGGTCACATGTATGGTGATAAGGTGCTTGCAAGGGTTGGAAGAAAGCTTAAGGAAGTTGTAGGCGAAGATGGAGTTGTAGGACGTATCGGCGGAGATGAATTTGTTATTATATTCAATGGTATTAATGATGAGCATGCGTTAAGGGGTATGCTTCGTGCGATAAGAACCCAGATTAAGTGGGAATTTGTTGATGATTTTGAAGATTTAATGATAACATGTTCTATAGGAGCAGCATACAGTCCTAACAACGGACATGAGTATGAGGAACTTTTCAGGAAAGCAGATTACTGTCTGTATGTAGCGAAAGAAAAGGGAAGAGACAGATATGTATTCTTCAGGGATGACCTCCATAAGGATTCATATGAGAATTCTCTTAATGCGAAGGATAAGAATGTCAATGATGGCAGGGAAATGAAGGAACTCAGATTTCTTTCAGGCATTATGGAGAATTTTTCAGAAGATGGCAAAGCAGCTATTAAAGAGCTTATACATCATATGTATGATACATTTAAACTGGACAGCATTAATCTTTACTGGGGAGCTAATCTGAACCGTGCATACTATATGGGTGTTGAGCTTGGCGGTTCACTGAATGCTGATTATGTTAAGACAGAAGGTTTTAAGAAGCTTCTGGATGGAAAGAATCATGCTGCTGTGGGATTCGTCGGAAGGCAGACAGACCTTGCACCTGAATTTGGAACAGACATGAGAGAAAAGAGAGTGTTTTCTACTGTACAATGCATAATAGGTTCACCAGATAATGTGAAAGGATTGTTTACTATTGACCGTTGTAAGGAGTCTGCACAGTGGGCTGAATATGAGATTGAGATGGCTGTTGTAACGGCTTCTCTTATCAACATTCTGGCTGAAACTGAATGTGATGAGAATTAATATATATAGTTTTTTGAGCTGCTACATTAGCACTATCAACATCAGCAGAATCAAAAGCTTCTGGTGAGGCATCAGTTCCATCAGAGAATACGCTGACGTCAGAAGCTGCTACAGGTACAACGCTGGTTCCTGCTACGCAGGCAGCGAGCATTAAAGCCATGATTTTTTTTCTACGCTCTTTTAATCCCATATTCTTTTTCTCCTTCATTATCTGGAAAACATATTTCTTTTGCATTGCAAGAATGGGGCATAATCATGAATTATGCCCCGTCTTGCCTGTTGGAATCTTATATAAAATTACCCAAATGGATTATTTTACAGTGATCTTTTTA
>ERZ772858.1893-NODE-1893-length-18008-cov-13.576840_pt1 | contig 18008 bp, 19 predicted proteins | sample MGYA00512136_ERZ772858 | MGnify/ENA primary metagenome ERZ772858 (study PRJEB29015, sample SAMEA2737726) | human gut metagenome | biome: human gut; feature: human-associated habitat; material: faeces | place: China | collected 2012 ...
AACCTGAAATCAACATCGGCGCTGACTTGTAAATTTTTCTGTAGAAAGAGAATGTACCCCTTCTTCCGTCGCATAGAGAAACCTTATATCTAAAACAACTCCCCCGCAAATCCGTCCCACTTGCCAAACCCAAAGGCTCCCAGACCCCGCAGTTAACCAGCAATTTATAAAGTTTTGAGATACTCCACAATACTTGTCACACTGTTGGCACCATCCGCCACCGCGGTCACAATCTGACGCAGTTTCTTGGTGCGGACATCTCCTGCCACAAAAAGCCCCGGCTGCTCCGTCACACCGTCTTCTCCGGCACGCACATAGCCATGATCTAAATCCAGCACAGAAGCCACCGCATCGGTCTGCGGATTCATACCGACTGCGATAAAGATACCGCTGACCGGCAGTTCTTTTTCTTCTCCTGTTCCGGTGTTTGCGATTACCAGATGATCGACCATCTGCTCCCCACAGATTTCTTTCACCACGGTATCCGGCAGGAAGGTGATCTTCGGCTCATTTGCCACCTGTTCCTGCAGTACCTTCGTGCCACGCAGTTCCTGTCTGCGGTGAATCAGATACACTTTTTCACATCCGGCTGCCAGATACAGGGCATCTTCCAGTGCCACATCTCCACCGCCGACAACCGCCACTGTCTTGTTACGGAAAAAAGCTCCATCACAGGTTGCACAGTAAGACACCCCGGCTCCTGCCAGTGTTTCTTCTCCCGTCACCCCGAGTTTCCGGTGTCCGGCTCCGGTTGCCAGCAGTACCGTTTTTGTCTCATAGACGGTTCCGGAAGCACCGGTGATTTTCCACGTTCCGTCTGTATTTTTCTCTACGTTATCCACTTCATCGCTGATGAACGGAACCTCCAGTGCTTTTGCATGCTGCTCAAATTTCTGTGCCAGATCAAACCCATTGGTTTCCGGCAGTCCCAGATAATTATCAACTTCCTGCGTATAAATCATCTGTCCGCCACCCATCGGCTCTTTCTCTAAAACAACCACATCCAGACAGGCACGCTTTGCGTAAACAGCTGCCGAAAGACCTGCCGGACCGCTTCCTATAATGACTAAATCGTACATGTTATTCCTCCTGATTTTCAAAAAAATCTATTTCATAAATAATGGCATTTTTATTCTTTCCTATTTTACCATACCCCTATACAATGCGCTATTTTCTTTTCTCCAATAATAACAAAATATGCTCCTTTTACAAAAATTTTACGTGATTCAGGGTTGAAAAATCCATTTACAAATGCTACCATAACCAAGGATTTAAATCCACAATCATAAAAATCTGAGTAATGGAGGTGAAATTCATGGACAGTAGCGATAGTTTTGGGCGAAGTAGACATTTGAATGCCGATGCTTTTTTCACTGGCAAAATTATCGTTTTCACTGGAAAATGAATTTTGCCGATTCATGATGTTTAAAGCACCGGTAGGTGCTTTTTTTGTGCCTGAATATATAAAACTATATACCTGAGCCCTTTTCTATTGTGCATATCCGCAGCATGATGTAGCTTTTGTTGCACATGATGTGCTTGATGATATTATCGTCCACTCCTATCCATCGGTAACCGATCACGAAAAAATTGATGACTGCATGGAAAGATTCCCATGTTTTTCCATAAGATAAAAATTGATCCTGCGGTTGCATCCGGTCCACTCATTACAACCGTCAATGACCTTGTGGCTGTTGTGACTTATTACGGTCTGGCATTTTTGTTACTGATCATGTAAAAAGATAATCTTTGCACCATACTACCGAAAAATGCTGCCTGACAACAATATGTTACAGGCAGCATTTCTATTCAACAATTTCTAAGCTGCATAGGAGATATCGCTTACGCGAGATACCCCAGATAGAAAATCTATCCGCAGACGGATACCCTTTACTGAATAACCAGTTCTTCAATCGTCACATTTTTCTCTTTGTCAATGTCAAAAGCTTTAAGCACCGGCTGATCCATATCCATCAGGGAAAGAATCAAGTAATTGACCGTCGGATCATACGCCAGACGCTTATCTTCCTCGGACGGACGTGACGGTGATTCCGGATGGGAATGCCAGTTGCCAAGCGGTACCAGATGGTTTGTGCGCATATCTTTAACTGCGGCAAGCTGTTCCTTCGGGTTCATGGAAAAATGCTCATTGGTGTGATCCACATTCTCCAGAAGGTACACCTTCTCGATGATCTTTTTGTCACCGTCTTTGGTGCCTGCAATCAGACCACATGCCTCTTCCGGAAGATTTTCCTTCGCATGAGCTAAGATTTTTTCATAGTCTGCTTTTTTCATGGTAAGCATAAAATTTTCCTCCTTACCTCTTTCAATGATCCGGGCACTCTACCTGCTCGTAATCGATCAGTTCTGTGATGGTCGGATGATCGCCACAGATTGCACACTTATGATCTGCCTTTGGCAGTTTGATTGTATGGAATTCCATCTTTAATGCATCAAAGGTTAAAAGCTTTCCGGTTAAGAGATCTCCTACCCCGATCAGATATTTGACTGCTTCCATTGCCTGTAAAGAACCGATGACACCACCCATTGCGCCGATGACACCTGCCTGCTTACAGGTCGGAACTGCGTCCTTTGGTGGTGGATTCTTGAATACACAACGATAGCATGGTCCTTCTCCCGGAACATAGGTCATGAGCTGACCCTTGAAACGGATGATTCCTGCATGGGAGAATGGCTTCTTTGCCATTACACAGGCATCGTTGATTAAGAATTTTGCCGGGAAGTTATCGGTTCCATCAATGATGAAATCATAATCTTTAATGAGATCCATAATATTTTCAGAAGTAACAAACTCACGGTATGTATTTACCGTTACATCCGGGTTCATTGCATTCATGGTTTCTTTTGCAGATTTTACTTTTGCTTTTCCTACATCTGCGGTTCCATGAATGATCTGACGCTGTAAGTTCGATAAATCTACTTCGTCTGCGTCTACAATACCGATGGTTCCCACACCGGCTGCAGCAAGATACATTGCTGCCGGTGCACCAAGTCCACCTGCACCGATAATCAAAACTTTTCCGTTCAGGAGCTTTTTCTGACCCTTGACACCAACCTCCTGCAGGATGATGTGACGGCTGTAACGCTCCATCTGCTCATTGGTAAATGCCATTAGAAGCTTCCTCCTCCCATGAAGTATAAGAACTCAACCACGTCGTTTTCCTTTAATGTTACGTTTGCAAGATCATGATTTTCTACGAAATCATCGTTTACGGTAACGGTCACATATTCCGGATTCTCCACTTTCTCGTCAACAACGAGCTGTGCCAGTGTTGTTCCCTCTTTGATATCTTTTACGTTTCCTGCGATTGTTACTTTCATCGGTAACTCCTCCTAAATATATTTTTTCACAATTTCTTCCAGTTCCGGTTTCTTAATCAGACCGCGCACACGCTCTGCTTCCTTTCCATCTTTGAAAAACAGGATGGTCGGAGAAACCATAACGGAATACTGTTCTGCCAGTTCCCCGTCAAAATTTGCATTGACTTTGACCACTTTTAAGCGATCCTCATAATCATCTTCGATATCGCCAAGAATCGGTGACATCTGTTTGCACGGAATGCAGGAATCGGAATAAAACTCCACCAGTACCGGTGTAGAAGCCTGCAAAACCTCTGCTTCAAAATTCTCTTTACTTACTCTTGCTGCCATGCCTAACCTCTTTCGTTTACTCCTCAAGTTTCTTTACAATAAGGTCATAGGTTCCATCCTCATTGTCGATCAGCTTTAATACCTGCTGTCCTTCTTCTTTGAAACTTCTCGGTACATTCTGCACCGGCTCTCCATCGTTCATATGTACGGAAAGTACCTGTCCGATCTCTAATTCTTCCATGGCCACCTTTGCCTTGACAAACGTCATCGGGCAGACCACATCGGTAATATCTACGGTTTCATCAATTGTAAAATCAGCCATTATATGCCTCCTTTATCTTTTCTTCAAATTTATCAAGTCCCACTCTCTCAAGTGTCATACGGAAACGCTCTCCCGGATTGGCATTGTCATCAAAAAACTGGATCGCTGCATCGGTAATACGGAATAACTGTTCCTCGGATGTCACAAGCGGAAGATAATTCTCGCCCTTGTATACGCGGTTTCCAAACAGTCCACCGAAAGATACCTCAAATGCAGGCGTCGCTTTCCATGCATCGGTCGGACAGGCCTTTACACAGCGTCCGCAGTTGTTACATTTTTCCTCATTGAGAACGATTTTTCCGTCCACGGTACTGATTGCATCCACGCGGCAGGTCTTCTCACAGATCCCACAGTTGATGCAGGCTGCTTCCTCCCATTCCACAATAGATGCACCCTTGATTCCGACATCATTTTCTTCTGCCTTTAAGCAGTTGTTCTGGCATCCGGTTACACCAAATTTAAACTTATGCGGAAGTTCTCTTGCAAAATAACGCTCATCCAGTTTTTTTGCAATATCATAACTGTCAATATTTCCACTAGGGCATACCGCCGATCCCTGACAGGCTGTAATCGTACGGACACGCGGTCCACACACACCCGGCTTACATCCCCCGGTTGCCAGCACTTCCTTAACTTCTTCTACATCGTCAAGTTTGATAAATGGGATTTCCACACTCTGACGGGAAGTCAGATGTACGTGTCCGTCTCCGTATTTTTCTGCAACCTTTGCGATAATCTGTAAATTCTCTGCTGTAAGATTTCCACCTACCACAGCCAGCCGCAGGGAAAAATTATTTTTTTGTTTCTGGCGCATAAATCCGCCTTTTTTCAATGTAGCATAATCAACAGCCATTACTCTCTCCTTTAAACCTTGTGTATTTTTCTTTGTTTATCCGGCGGTATTTTGGATTGCTGCTGTAAAATCCTGCTTCAGATCTTCGATATCCTCAATACCGACACTTATTCTTATCATATCATCAAATACGGCAGCGTCAATCTTTTCCTGCTCGGTTGAGTGTGCCGCCAGTGTGGATTCCGGATGCACGATCAGTGTCTTGGTATCTCCGATATTGGATACGATCTGTGGAATCGTCAGCGCATTCATGATTGCAAAAGCGCGTTCCTTGCTTCCCACGCGAATGGTTAAAATTGCTCCAAATCTTCCATCCAGCAACTGCTTTGCCACACCGTTCCACGGACTCGATGCAAGTCCCGGATAGTTTACGCTGATTCCCGGAATGGTTTCCAGATAAGCCGCAAGCTGCATTGCGTTGTCACACGCCCGCTCCATACGAAGCCCCAGTGTCTCCATACCAAGCAGATTATAGTATGCAGTCTGCGGCGCCATACAGGCTCCCATGTTGCGGAACAATCCGTTTCTCAGTTTTGCAGTAAAGGCAAATTTTGCAAACTTTTTATAGTCTTTCATGCCCGGATACCGCTCCAGATCCCATTTGAATCTTCCCGCATCGGTGATCACACCACTGATGGCACTGCTGTTGCCGTTGATGTATTTGGATGTGGAATTGATCACGATGTCTGCGCCAAGTTCGAGCGGACGAACGAGAAACGCGGTAGCTACCGTATTATCGATCATGAGCGGAAGATTGTGCCGCTTTGCGATCCCTGCAAGTGCCGGGATGTCGGTCACATCCAGCTTTGGATTTCCAATCGTCTCCGCGAAGATGACTCTCGTCTTATCCGTGATCTTGGATTCGAGATCTTCCAGATCATTCGTATCTGCAAAAATTGTTGTAATCCCAAACGCTTCCAGATCGTGGTAAAGATCAATCGTTCCTCCATACAGGCTGGTGCTTGTGATGATCTCATCACCACTTCCTACGATATTCAGAAGGGCATTGGTAATTGCCGCCATGCCGGATGCACAGGCAACGGATGCCACACCTTTTTCCAGAACCGTCATGCGTTCTTCAAATGCTGCGATGGTCGGGTTATTGATTCTTGTGTAAGAATATCCAGCAGCTTTGTTGTGAAACAGCTTCTCATGCTGCTCTGCCGATGGCTGAAAGAAAGCACTGGACTGGTACACCGGGGTAAGTGTGGCTCCGGTCACCGGATCTCCGGTTTTTGTACCATGTAGTAGTTCTGTGTTGAATCCCATTTCATTTCCCCTAATTCATACTTATCTAATAGGTTTAATATGTTATAGTTAATATACCGCAATCATACCCTATTGTCAACCTTTTATTTCCACTTATTTTTCCGGCAAAAAAAATCCCCGCTGGTGAAAACCAGCAGGGATTCCATTCTCATAATAAAATTATTATTCTGTCCAATGCTCATCCTTAAACACGATACGACGGTAAGTCTCAAAATCAACCCACTTATTAAAGAAGTTCTCAGAAATCTCCCTGCCCTCTGCGGAAAGCTCCTTCTTGAACGCATCCACATCTGCGGCACTTGTTACATGAACTGCAAATCCACGGCCGTTGATGACAGGCACATCGTTGTATGCAAAGTCAGCAAGCGGAATAATTGCAGTAACCTTCTGGTCACGGATGGATACCGCTACCTGCTCACGCAGAACAACCACATCAAAGCTGTCCGGATACTGATACGTCTCACCCTTGACCGGAATCACATCACCGATCGTGTAAGTTTTATCGGAAGGCTGTACCTTAAAGACGTTCATCGCCTCAAGGTCATAGTAATATTCCTCGAAGATATCTCCGTTTGCCTTGAGATTTCCATGGGCAAACGCACACTTTAAGTCCTTGGTCTCATCGAGCGTTGGATTTTCCACAACACCACATGCGGAGGTCATATTGGAAATACGGTCGATCAGGATCAGTTCTCCCAATGTCTTATGCTTTGCAAAAGCATCAATGACGATCTCTTCCTGCAATACCAGATCGCAGACCGCAATCTCGTTCTTGCGCAGGCGGCCAACCGGAATAAATTCACCGGTGTTGACATCAATCTTGTACTGGATATTCTTTAAGATACCCGGAATCGTACGTGTCCCGAGTTTTACGAGATAATCTTTGCCGACGGTCAGTTCCTCATCGTCCATCCAGAGGATTGTTGCGGTAAATTTCTTGCTGACCGGAAGCTTCGTATCTTTTGCGAGAACACATCCGCGGGATACATCCACTTCCTTGTCAAGCTGGATGGTAACTGGACGGCCTGCATCTGCAGTCTGTGCATCTTTATCTCCGACTAAAATGCTCTTCACTTTTGCATGCTCATTGCTTGGCAGAGTCACGATTGTATCACCGACCGATACAGCGCCACTCTCGATCTGTCCCTGGAAACCACGGAACGTGTGATCCGGACGGCAGACACGCTGTACCGGCATATAGAAGCCTTCTTCCTGCTTCTTTTCGCTCACATCGATATTCTCTAAGTAAGCAAGCAATGGCTCCTGCGTGTACCATGGCATATTGTCGGAATGGGTGGTGACATTGTCACCCTCGGTTGCAGATACCGGAATGATCTTGACACTTGCTAAATGCAGTTCCTTGGAAAGTTTCTGAATTTGGTCAACGATCTCCTTGAAACGCTCCTCACTGTAATCGACAAGATCCATCTTATTTACAGCAAATACAAAGTAACGGATTCCCATCAGTGCACAGATTCTGGCATGTCTTCTGGTCTGTACGAGCACGCCCTGCTTTGCATCCACAAGGATAACGGCAAGGTCTGCAAAGGATGCACCGACTGCCATGTTTCTTGTGTACTCCTCATGTCCCGGAGTATCTGCCACGATAAAGCTTCTCTTTTCGGTTGTAAAGTAACGGTATGCCACATCAATGGTGATACCCTGTTCACGCTCTGCCATCAGTCCGTCCAGAAGGAGGGAGTAATCGATTGCGCCGCCGCGGCTTCCTACTTTGGAATCCAGCTCCAACGCTTTCTCCTGATCTGCGTAAAGCAGTTTGGAATCGTATAAAATATGTCCGATCAGTGTGGACTTTCCATCGTCTACACTACCGCAGGTAATAAATTTCAATAATCCGCTCATTTTAGAAATAACCCTCCCTCTTTCTTCGTTCCATGCTGCCGGCTGCCTCGTTGTCAATGACACGGGTGGTCCGCTCAGACTCTACAGCACTCAAGGTCTCGTCAATAATCTCATCTAATGTGGTCGCGTTGGATTCGATTCCACCGGTCAGTGGATAGCATCCCAAGGTACGGAAACGCACATTCTTGTATTCAATTTTCTCCCCCGGACGAAGTTTCAGACGATCATCATCCACCATGATAATCTGTCCGTCACGCTCAATCACCGGACGCTTTGCTGCAAAATACAGCGGCACGATATCGATGTTTTCTCTCTTTATGTACTCCCAGATATCCGTCTCAGTCCAGTTGGAAATCGGGAACACACGAATACTCTCACCCTTGTTGATCTTGGAGTTATAAAGTTTCCACATCTCCGGTCTCTGGTTCTTCGGGTCCCATGCATGATTCTCATTACGGAAAGAGAAAATTCTCTCTTTTGCACGGGATTTTTCCTCGTCACGACGTCCGCCGCCGAATGCTGCAGTAAATCCGTATTTATTCAACGCCTGTTTTAATGCCTGTGTCTTCATGATGTCGGTGTACTGGCTGCCGTAATCAAACGGATTGATGCCACGCTTTACACCGTCCTCGTTGATATACTCGATCATGTTAATCCCCAGTTTCTTTGCCGTCTCATCACGGAACTGAATCATTTCCTTGAATTTCCATGTCGTGTTCACATGTAAAAATGGGAATGGCGGCTTCTCCGGATAAAATGCTTTCATGGCAAGATGAAGCATTACCGAACTGTCCTTTCCTATGGAATAAAGCATTACTGGTTTTTCACACTCTGCCGCTACCTCACGGATAATGTAGATTGCTTCCGCTTCGAGTGCATCAAGATGAGATAATTGACTCATGATCTTCCTCCTTAATATTTATTCGAATCCTTTTTATTCACAACAATTGTTTCTATTGTACCATCTGTTTTTTTAATTCGCCAGTGTAACAGATCTCCTTCGGTATGAACGGTCATCTGGCTTCCCATGCCGCCGATGTCGGCACCCAGGTAATAGGAAATTGCCTCAAACGGACACTCCTTGATACAGGAGGCACATCCCCAGCAGTCCTTCGGATACCGGATCACGGCTTTTTTGTCTTCGCCGCGCACGATCAGGCTTCCCGGACAGACATCCAGACATTTTCCACATGCCCTGCATTTCATGGAATCAATCGCGATGCTCATAGGTTTCTCCTCCTTTCACCAGATCTCTGCGGATCATCGTAATCTGGTCCCCGTTCTTTTTCGAGTTTACATAGCAGAGCCATGCATCACTCTTCTCCGGATAATCCAGATTCTCCGCGAAACTGTGCCAGCGTGTCTCCTTGCGTGCACGCAGATGTGCGATCACAGTCAAGCACACGGTCAGGCGTTCTTTCAGCTCATAGATAAACATCAGCTCATGCATATCGGCTGCCGCAAGTCCTTTTGCAAGGATCTGCAGTTTCTTTATTTTTTCTTCCGCCATGGCAAGCTGCTTTTCGTTGAACTGGTAATGGGTTCCGATTCCGCCTGCATACTGGTCCATGACTTTCTGCATGGCTTCCTCGAGTTCCTCAACGGTAAATGCCGGGTCCTGCTTTGTGAGAAATGCATCATACTCGACAATTTTATATTCAAGAACCGCTTCTTCATCAGAAGCCGCCGTATCTGCCACCTGTTCTTCGTTTAATTTCTGCACGATGGAATGGGCTGCGATCTCGCCCTCCACCAGTGCGCCGGTTACATATTTCTGTGGACAGCCGCCTGCCACATCTCCGGCAGCATAGAGTCCGTGGATCGTTGTCTCTCGTTCGGTGTCTACCCAGTAACCGCTGGCAGTATGACCACCTACGATATACGGCTCGGTTCCCTCAATTTCCACGTTCTGCTCGCTTGGATTTTTCCCGGATTCCACCCACTTGAGTGTCTGTCCCGGTGCCATGTTTAAGTATGCTTTTAAGAGCGATTCATCCTGCTCTGCGGAGATGCCTTCGGTGCGAAGATAACATGGTCCGCGTCCCTGTACGTTTTCTTCAACAGTTCCGTACACACGCTGGGAAGTAGTCAGACCGTATTTTGTCTCATACACTTCTCCGTGTGCGTTGATCTGCTTTGCTCCGACACCCTGTGCAATCGTTCCGGTCGGAGCGATCGTATCTTTACAGCGCAGGGCGATAAAGCGCATCTCAAATGTGGTCATCTCGGCTCCGGCTTCAATTCCCATGGCATATCCGGCTCCGGTGTTAAACGGCGGATACCACATTTTGTGATGGGAAAAGCCAGGATTGTTCGGACGGTAAAGTCCTGCGGCTCCTCCGGTTGCAATCAGCACTTTCTTTGCGCGGATCTCGTAGGCCGTACCGTCTGCAATGGAAAAACCGACGGCTCCTTCGATCTTATTATTGTTTACCAGATAATCGGTAATGTTTAACTGGTTGATGACGGTCACATCGTCTAATTTGCTGACAGCATCTGCAAGAAGCGGCTTGAAGTTTTCGCCGTTGATCTTGATATTGCGGTTTCCTCTTGCCACATACTCGCCGTTTTCATCTTTTAAGATGACCAGACCAAGCTGTTCCATTTTGGCGGTCACACGGTTGAGTCCTTCGGACATGGTCAAAAGCAGATCCGGCCGGACGATGCCGTCGGCATCTTTTGTGGCGTAGTCCACGTAATCCTGCGGAACATGACCTTTGGTGATATAGGCATTGAGCGCGTTGACTCCGGCTGCCAGACAGCCGCTGCGCTTGATGTTGGCTTTTTCTGCTATGATTATGGAATAATCGGATTGTTCACGGATGGTCATTGCCGCGTAGCAGCCTGCTGTGCCGCCGCCGATGATGAGGACATCCGTATGGAGTATTTTTTTTCCCTCGATTTTCATAAGTAATCCTTCCTTGTGATTAAATGTAGAAGACCTCGCCTTCCTGCATTTCCTTATTTTCTACAAGATAGGTCTGGTTTTCATCAAATATATACAGGCGGTAAATTAAGACATATACCTGTTCTCCAATTTCAACCGGATCTTTTTCAAGTGAGCGCTCGGTGACGATCGGGATACCTCCCACATCAACGACAACATCCAGATGATTTCCTCGGAATATCACATCTTTTACGATTCCACGCTCGGCGGCACTCATATGCTGCGGTGGCTCGCTTCTGGACATGCGGACAAATTCTGGACGGATAACTGCGTGGGTTGCGCCCTCGACCGGATCAAATCCAAGCAGGCGCTCATAATGCTCTACGATCGAGGAACGGCCGATAAACTGTGCCACGAACGGGGTGTCCGGTGATTTATAAATTTCCATCGGCGTTCCCATCTGCTCGATATGTCCATGGTTTGTGATGATAATCTCATCGGCCACCTCGACGGCTTCATCCTGATCATGGGTGACAAAAATGCTTGTAATGCCAAGCTTTACAACCATCTCGCGAAGCCAGTTGCGAAGTTCGGTGCGGACTTTTGCATCGATTGCCGCAAACGGCTCATCGAGAAGAAGTACCTGCGGATTCGGTGCAAGTGCGCGGGCAAATGCCACTCGCTGACGCTGCCCGCCGGACAACTGGTTCGGATAACGCTTTTCCATTCCGCTTAATCCGGTCAGTTCCAACAGTTCGGTCACGCGCTTTTTGATTTCTTTTTTCGGCACCTTGGCAAGTTCGAGACCAAAGGCTACGTTGTCGTAGACGGTCATATAACGGAACAATGCATAGTTCTGAAATACAAAACCGATGCCTCGTTTTGCCGCCGGCACATCGTTGACACGCTGCCCGTCAATATAGATATCGCCGCTGTTTGGTGTCTCAAGCCCCGCGATCATGCGAAGCAGTGTGGTCTTTCCGCTTCCGGAAGGTCCAAGCAGTGCGACTAATTTTCCTTTTTCAATGCCAAAGCTGACATGGTCGGAAGCCCGGAAGTTTCCGTAATTTTTACAAATATCCCTCATTTCCACGTACATAGCCTGACTCCTTACTGTATCCCTTTACTGTTTTTACTTCTATATTCAAAAATGTTTCTAAGTATCAGCACGATCACCGCAATAATGACCAGAATGGAAGATACCGCAAACGCGGAGGTGATGGAAGTATCTGTCCCCGACATATATAAGGCATCAATCTCGAGAGGAAGCGTAAAGGTCTGTCCTCTTGTCTTGGACAGTGCATTGACTGCTCCAAACTCGCCTAACGCACGCGCCGTACATAAAATGATACCATAGATCAGTCCCCATTTCATCTGCGGAAGGGTAATTTTCCGGAAAATGGTAAATCCGTTTGCCCCCATAAGCGCCGCCGCCTCTTCCTCATCCTTTCCCTGTGCATTTAAAATCGGAATGATCTCACGCGATACAAACGGGAAAGTGACAAAAATTGTGGCAAGCACCACACCCGGTAACGCAAACGTAACGCGGATGTTTGTTCCGAAAAACTGGTTGATCGCCCGGATTGCCGGATACGTCCAGCCGAGCCGTCCGAAGGTCATCAAAAAGGCAAGACCTACAATGACGGGAGAGATTGAAAACGGGATATCGATCAGCGTGGCAAGCACCTGTTTCCCACGGAAGGAAAACTTCGTTAAAAGCCATGCCGCCACGATTCCAAAAAACGTATTGACAACTACCGCGATCACGGTTGCAAGCAATGTGACCAAAAGAGCCGAACGCACATATTCGGTTGTGACCGCCTGTAGGTAAAATGCAAATCCTTCTTTCAATGCACTGAAGAGAATCGAAAACAGGGGAAGAATCAGCATAACAAATATGAAAAGAACGCTGATGGCTATTAAGATGTATTTCGTACTTTTCTTTTGTTCCATAAAAACGAACTCCCTTTCTTAAAACGAATTGGTTGGTTCCCTGTTGCACTTACACATTGTTGGTTCTGGCTGCCTGTTTCATCTGTACGATATTCACAGCAAGCAGTAAAACAAACGACAAAATCAACATTACCAGTGCGATTGCCGTGGCACTCGCATAATCAATATATCCAAGCTTCTGCATGATCACATAGGAGATCACCTGCGTATGTTCCCTTGCACTGTTTCCGGATATGTAAATGACACTTCCGTACTCACCAATTCCTCTGGCAAAGGCAAGCCCAAATCCGGTTAAAATCGGTGGCATCATCTCCGGAAGAAGCACTCTGCGGAAGGTCTGAAACCGGTTGGCTCCAAGCATAAACGCTGCCTCCTCATACTGTCCGTCGAGTTTTTCGAGTACCGGCTGCACGGCACGGATGACAAACGGAATTCCGACAAACACCAGTGCAATGACCAGTCCCAGATGTGTATAGGATACTTTGATGCCAAGTTTTGCAAGCGGAGCCCCAAGGATTCCGTTTTCGGAATACATTTTGGAAAGTGTGATACCTGCTACCGAAGTCGGCAGTGCAAACGGAAGCTCAATACAGCCATCGAGGATACGTTTTCCCGGAAACTCATATCTTACAAGCACCCAGGCAATGATCACACCGAACACACTGTTTATAAGTGCCGCAATAAACGAACATCCGATGCTGGTCGCAAATGCATGCCGCACGGTCGGCTTCGTGATCAGGGACCAGAACTCTGCTGGACGCAGTTTTAATGCGGAAACCATTACGGATGCCAGCGGGATCAGCACAATCAGGGAAAGCATTGTCACTGTAATTCCCAATGTGAGGTGATACCCCGGTATCACACGTACTTTTTTTGTCTTATTCGTTGCCGTAGATTTCATCAAACATTGCTCCATCGTCAAAATAGTTCTTATATGCTTCGTTCCAGCCGCCGTAATCCTTGATCGTATATAATTTCACATTCAGGTCAAAACGGTCGGAAAATTCCTTCAGAATTGATTCATTGCTCGGACGGTAACCATACTCTGCCGCCAGCCGCTGCGCATCATCCGTGTACAGATAATTCAAATATTCCCTGCTGACTTCCTGCGTGCCGTTGGCATCCGCATTGTCATCCACAACCGCCACACTCGGCTGTGCCAGAATACTGACACTCGGCGTAATCATCTCATATTCATCCGGATAACTTTTCATCGTGGTAATTGCCTCATTTTCCCACGCGATCAGCACATCCCCTTTCTGGTTTTCCACAAATGTGGTAGTGGAACCGCGTGCTCCGGAATCCATGACGGAAACCTGCGAGTAAAGTTTCTGCAGAAATGCTTTCTGCTTATTCTCATCACTGGTCTGCTCCTTTATATAGGAAAGTGCTGCTAAAAAGTTCCAGCAGGCACCACCACTGCTCTTCGGGTCCGGGGTGATGATCTCAACCTTTTTGTTCACCAGATCGTCCCAGTCTTTGATCTGTTTCGGATTGCCTTTCCGAACGAGGAAAACAATCGTCGAAGTGTATGGGGAACTGTCATCGGCAAATTCCTGTTCCCAGCCTTTTTCAATCAGTCCGGTCTGCTCGATCAGTGTGATATCATGCTCAAGTGCCAGTGTCACGACATCGGCGTTACATCCCTCTACAACGGAACGCGCCTGTGCACCGGAACCTCCGTGGGATTGAATAATATTCACTTCTTTTCCCGTTTTTTCCTTATAATATTTCTCAAACAGAGGATTATATGCTTCATAAAATTCTCTTGTCGGATCGTAGGAGACGTTGGTGATTGTCCGTACATGACTTTTTTTGCTTCCGCATCCGGTACATCCAATCAACAGAATGGCTACCATGGACAGTACCGCTATTTTCTTTACTATTGAAAATGATTTTCGCTTCATGCTCCCGCCTCCCTCGACTTTCGTTTATCATACCCCTTAATTCCTATCATGTCAATAGGTATTGTAGGAATAATTTTCCTTTCTTTCTACGGTACCATGGAAAGATTGAATTTTGCTTGAATCTCAATGCCGGGATTTCTCTCTTACATAATGATATGGTAATAAATTTTCAAAAAGTTTTCCGGATTTATTGGCACTTGAACAAATACGTTGAATACTCTATAATAAGTAGAAAACCTGTGCCCTGCGGTACATTTTTGATGTATCCCAATCGCATCTGGCTTTTTATTACACATTACGAGGAAATTTTATGAAAAAAAATACCCTGCGGCATTCCCTTCTGCTGCTTCTGACTGCAGCTATCTGGGGATTTGCCTTTGTTGCACAGAGTGTGGGAATGGACTATGTGCAGCCTTTTACCTTTACTGCTGCCCGCTCACTGATCGGGGGGATCGTACTGCTTCCGTTTATTTTTATCCGGGCGCAGAAAACCGGCCGGACTTCTGAGGAAAAATCCGCTTCCTGGAAACAGGCACTGCCCGGAGGCATCATCTGCGGTGTTCTGCTGTGTATCGCATCGAATCTGCAGCAGATCGGCATACAATATACGACCGTTGGAAAAAGCGGGTTTATCACAGCAATGTACATCGTGCTTGTTCCGGTACTCGGTATACTTTTTCACAAGAAAACCGGTATCCGCGTGCGGATCTCTGTAGCACTTGCTGTATGCGGACTGTATCTTTTATGTATGACCGGAGGTTCCTTTCGTCTGCAGCGCGGAGATCTGTATACACTCTGCTGTGCGCTCATATTTTCCCTGCAAATTCTTGCCGTGGATCACTATGCACCGATCGCGGATAATGCCATACTGGCATGCATCGAATTTTTCACCTGTGGCATCTGTTCCCTGATCCCGATGTTTTTACTAGAACAGCCACGGATGCACCTGATTCTTGCCGCATGGCTGCCGATCCTGTATGCAGGCATACTCTCCAACGGTGTGGCCTACACTCTGCAGTTTTTTGCACAGCGGGGACTTCCTGCCTCTACAGCCTCTCTGCTAATGAGCACGGAATCCGTGTTCTCGCTTCTGGCAGGTTTTCTCATCCTGCACCAGATGCTGAACGGCCGCGAGCTTGCCGGATGTGTACTGATGTTTGCCGCCATTATTCTTGTACAAATAAAAGGAAAAGAAAAGGAGTCGATTAATTCATGAAAAATATCATTGAAAACGAAGTCGGGGCCATCCTGACAGATATCCTTGACGATTATAAAAAAGGACGCGCAGTTGATAAGATGGATATCTACAACCAGCCGGATAAAACCGAAATTATGGACATTCTTGACCGTCTGTTTTCCATTGTTTATCCGGGATTTTTCCGCGATAAAACCCACAAAATCTACAATATTGAACACAGTGTGTCTACCATGATCGAAGATGTAATGTTCCACCTGAACAAACAGATCTGTGTTGTCTTAAAATATACAAAAGAATTTGGGGACAATGAGGAAGAAAAACTGGAACAGTTTGCACAGAAAGCAACCGTTTCTTTTATGCGGCGGATCCCAAAAGTCCGTGAATACCTGGAGACAGATCTGCAGGCTGCCTATGACGGTGATCCTGCTGCCCGCAGCAAAGATGAGATCGTATTTTCCTATCCGGGACTTTATGCCATCACCGTATACCGTCTGGCACATGAGCTGTTTCTGCTGGGTGTTCCGCTTATCCCGCGTATGATGACGGAACAGGCGCACAGCAAAACCGGTATCGACATCCATCCGGGTGCAACCATCGGCAAATATTTCTTTATTGACCACGGAACCGGCATCGTGATCGGTGAAACGACCATCATCGGCTGCCATGTCAAACTGTATCAGGGTGTTACACTTGGTGCCCTTTCCACCAAAGGCGGTCAGAAACTGCGCGATGTGCGTCGTCATCCGACCATCGGTGACAATGTAACGATTTACTCCGGTGCTTCCATCCTCGGTGGGGAAACTGTCATTGAGGAGGGGGTTGTAATAGGTGGTAACTCATTTATTACCCAGTCCATTAAAAAAGGCACCAAGGTCAGTGTCCGCAACCAGGAACTGATCTACCACAGTGGTGATGAATCGCTTCACCACAAAGAACAGGATGAATCCTGGTTTTACATTATCTGATAGTTACAAAAGGGGATTTTATGGATACAAAAGCTTTCCGGGAAGGATTCCGCGATGGCATTCCCATCGGACTTGGATACCTCGCTGTTTCTTTCTCTTTAGGTATTTCTGCAAAACAGGCTGGTCTGACTCCGCTTCAGGGGTTCGTGACCAGCTTTCTGGAAAATGCATCGGCCGGCGAATACATCGCATTTACTCTGATCGGTGCCGGTGCCACATATATTGAACTGTGTCTGATGACAATCATCGCCAATGCACGCTATCTTCTGATGAGCTGTGCCATGAGCCAGCGGTTTTCACCGGATACCCCTATGATCCACCGGTTTTTTGTCGCATTTGACCTGACGGACGAGCTGTTCGGCATTGCCATCGGACGTCCCGGATATCTCAATCCCTACTACAGTTACGGTGCGTTTCTTGTCGCACTTCCGGGCTGGTCTATCGGAACCGCCGCCGGTGTCATCGCCGGCAATCTGCTGCCGGGCGATATGGTAAAAGCACTCAGCGTTTCTTTGTTTGGTATGTTTCTGGCAATCATCATCCCGCCTGCCAGAAAAGACAAAGTCGTGCTGGTGTTGATCATCATCAGTTTTGCAGCAAGTTACCTGTGCAGCCGTCTCCCGGTCATCCGTGACATTTCCAGCGGAACGCGCACGATCATCCTGACACTGATCATCGCTGGAATCGCCGCATGGCGTTTCCCTCCGCAGACGGAGATCACTCCGGAAAATGCTGACGCACAAAAAGAACAGGGGGCGGACGTATGAGTGGAAACATTTATATCTACATTGCAATCGTAGCGATCACCAGTTATCTGATCCGCGTGCTTCCGCTGACGCTGATCCGCAAGCCGATCAAAAACCGGTTTATCCGTTCTTTCCTGTATTATGTACCTTATGTCACACTTGCGGTTATGACCTTTCCGGCAATCATTGATGCCACAGCCACACCACTTGCAGGAGCACTTGCTCTAATTGCCGGCATCTTTATGGCATGGAAGGGACTCGGACTTTTCCCGGTTGCGATCGCCTGCTGCATCATTGCTTACCTTGGCGGACTGATTTTTTAAATAGGGTAGAGGGAGAATAATTATCTCGCCCCTCCCATTGAACCGTACGTACGGATCTCGTATACGGCTCTACAACTTATATTCCAACTTTTGCTAAGTAATAGGATAAG
>ERZ772858.1908-NODE-1908-length-17883-cov-3.390734_pt1 | contig 17883 bp, 14 predicted proteins | sample MGYA00512136_ERZ772858 | MGnify/ENA primary metagenome ERZ772858 (study PRJEB29015, sample SAMEA2737726) | human gut metagenome | biome: human gut; feature: human-associated habitat; material: faeces | place: China | collected 2012 ...
TCCTTTATGGATATACCACCATTTACGCGCTGATTTTACTGAGCATTCATATACCCAGCCACCATCAATATACTTTGCAGAGATCCAACCATTCTTATCTGGAAGATAATACCAAACATCTCCATTTGATACAAATGTCTTTTTTGTTGGATGAACTAAAACTGAATCCTGTACAGTGCCAATGAGTGAACCTGATACAGGGTAGGAACGAATATTTAAACCACTATCTACACACACTGAGACACCCCTAAAACCAGTTTTAATATCATATGTAACCAACTGACTACCTTCTGACACAGCAAGACTATATAATGGTCTTCCATAGCCTGCAATGCGACTGTTATTTAAGATATATTTCTTTTTACACACAGCACCACCATTAGGCACAACAGCAGTTCCATCAGATGTGTTACCTTCAACAGTATAAATATATTTTGAATCTACTTTATAAACTAATCCGGTATGACAAATACGTTTTCCGTTTGTGAAGAAAATTTGATCCCCTCGCTGTGGTTTAGAAGTGTGCCATGCTCCTTTATTTTTATATAATTGAGCAGAAGCTATAGTGTAATCATCAAAATCTCCACATAAAACCTTTTTAGCATTACATACATCAAATGCTTTATAGAAACACCAATCAACAAAACTATCACACCAATATGCCGGATAATCCATTACAGCAGGATAAATCTTATTCATTTCATATCCGTATTTCGTATAATTCTTATTACCAGCATTAGCAGTCTTATTATATAAATTAACACCTGATGCTTTCTCTAAATAACCAACTTCAGCAAGAGCAATATTAATTACCGCATCAATTGCATTTGTAACAGAAGAATAAGTCTTCATTTCAAATCATCCCTTTCTAAAATAACTTATACCTTGGTTTATCTTCTCCAAAAAACCAGTATCTTAAATAATCGTCTAAAACAATAGCAATCAAAATAAGTGGAATCCATAATAAAGCATATGGTAGACAAATCTGACCAAATAAATTAAATGGAATATCTGAGTAATCCCAAATATCCCATTTAAGCCATAAGTTCACAATACATCCACATATAAATTCTCCACATAAAGTAAATACCAATGCCTGTAGAATTTGTCTCCACAACGGCATTTCCCAAGACTCTATTTCATTAAGTAACCCAGCAAAAATAAAACACATTCCAGCCAGACAAAACATCGTCCAATGGCTGAAACCGCGCCACAAGATTTCTATGCCATAATAAATACTCCCACCTACACAGTATAAGAAACCATATTTAAGCAGTAACTTCAGTGTTTTCTGCATCCTTTGACTCATTTTTCGTCACCGCCTTTACGATAAGGTTACTCTGTGCCATGATCAAATTGTAGTTATCGAGATATTTGCCGCTCAGAGGTGTTCCCCATGTAACACCAAGAACAACATCGACATCGTTCTCAGATTTATAGGTATCAGTAATCATTTCCTTTAACTGATTGAAGTAAGTAGTCTGCGCTGTCGTATTCATCTTTTCTGCAACGTAAATAGCCGACATCTGCTCCGGGGTATACAGCTTACAAGAGCCACCGTCCGAGCAGTGATATGGCTGAGACAAGCCACTCGTTTTTGCCATCAGAAACAAGGAATCAATGTTACTCTGATCTCCAGATGCGATACCATAAGAAAAATGCTCATCTACTCCATCAATTTGAATTGTTACACCGTCCTCAATGGCTTTATTGCAAGCACTAGATAATTCCGCGATTTTCTCCGTCAGAGCCTCCGCGAGAGTAGGAGAGTATTCAATGCCAACTTCTTTGCCAATTTCTTGTTTCTCTGCGATGGATAAGTTTGGATAAGACTTTAAAATTTCCAGCGCATCCTCACCACTTTCCACACCGATTTCGATTGCTTTTACCAGAATCTTTTTTTGCATATCATTAATCATTTGTAACGCCTCCGATCATATTTGCCATAGCCAGCACAAGTTGTTTATTTTCGTATTCAAGCTGCATCTGACAGAGCTGGTTATAATCCCAGTACGGATACAAACTCCATCCAGCGTTGATTTTGTTTCCATCTTCATCAAGTTCATAAACCTGATTACCTTCTTCATCGACCTGTGGCAGGTTCGTCTCAGGATCAATGGCAATTTTCCAAACTGGTTCGTATTTATATCCACGAATAAATCCGATGCATTTTCCTTTAAATTGTTCATCGGAAATTTCGTATTCTTTCAGGGTTTCATCAGTTGTGGTATTTACATCCACAATTTCATATCGTTCATTAACATAAATTTTCATGTGGTTTTCCTTTCTGGCGCGATTCGCCTACATTGCAATGAGAATAAGAGAACATAAATGATATACGGAAGAAAAAAGGAGAATATCATTTATGAAATACGAGACATTTTTAAGAAGAGAAAATTTAACCGACAGCACAATCCAGAACTATGTTTGGACGGCAAATTATTTTAATGCACATTATCAAGAAGTGAATAAGACCAATCTTTTATCATACAAAGAGTATTTAATGGAGCATTATGCGCCCAGCACTGTCAACGTCAGAATTTTGGGAATCAATAAGTATTTACAGTATCTTGGAAAAGAAAAGCTCAGATTAAAGACCGTTCGAATCCAGCGTAAGACATTTCTTGAGAATGTAATTAGCAACGCCGATTATATCTATTTAAAACGCAAATTTAAGAAAATGGAGAACAAACAATGGTATTTTGCGATTTGGTTCATGGCTGCGACAGGTGCGCGTGTTAGTGAACTAATCAGATTTAAGGGCGAGAATGTCGAGATGGGATATGTGGATTTATATACCAAAGGCGGTAAACTTCGCAGAATCTTTATTCCAGCAAAACTTCAAAAAGAAGTATTGATATGGATTGAAAAAACAGGGAGAAAGAGCGGCTTTATATTTCTGAACCGTTTTGGGAATCAAATTACAACGCGCGGATTGGCACAGCAGATTAAAAGATATGCTGAAAAATCAAAGGTATCAGTCGAGGTAGTATATCCGCATTCATTCCGGCACAGATATGCTAAAAATTTTTTGGATAAGCATAATGACCTGGCTTTACTTGCAGATTTGATGGGACATGAAAACATTGATACAACCAGAATATATCTCAGAAAGACATCAACCGAACAAAGGGCGATCATAGACAGGGTGGTAACGTGGTAAGCTCTCAGAATGCCTTATTTGAGGGATTTATTCATTAGACGTAAAAATATTCAATGAGAGTATTTTGCCGCGTTCTAGGACTAATTCTGTGCGTTTGATAGGGTGTCTATTATAATTTGGTTGATAGTATTTTATTCTGCAATTTGGACAAAGGTTCTGTCCCGTAGAATTTATATATACTTGACCGCATTTAGAACAATTCTTTATTTGGTGCGATGTTCTCATACGTTATTCGATCCTCCTGCGTTATGATTTTAAATATATCATAATACAGGCTAGTTAAGTTGTCAAGAATTTTACAGAACATATGTTCCTGAATGTGCTATTTAGATAATGGGTATTATGGGAAGTTTTGAAGGATATGTAAGCAACCCACTTTATCTATTCAATAATGGTTCTTATGGTGGTGGACAATCGGGGATTAGTATAATGAGCAACCACACTGCTTATGGTTCTGTTTCTTTTGGTTCCTCTATACAAGGTTCTAAGTTATATAAGGGAGATATTATAATACGATTTAATAATATTCAAAATCTTTCTGGTTGGAATTACTTAAAAATATATGGTAATGTCGAAATGTGGGCTAGAATCGGCGGTGGAGTTTCTACTAAAAATAATGAAGTATATATATCATCATATAAAGCCGAAGCATACTGGGGCAATTCTGAGGTTATATCAGGAAATGGTGTTTGTATTTGTGATATATCTTCTTTTTCTGGAAATTATTGGATTTATATATCTGTTGGTAATGTTTTTGGAAGTAGTATAAAATCTGTATCTATATTTCAAGTATATCTTTCAACTAATTAAGATAGTTGTATTTTTAATATTGTAAAATCTTCACTATACCAGTAAGAAGAACTACTAACATATTTATTTTCCAGACGAATATAAAAACTTGTGTTTATATTAGAAAGGTTTATTGAGATAGTTTTTTCTGTGCCATCAGCAACTTGACCAGATTGAGCAATTATACTTCCAGAGCTGTTATATATTTTAGCTTCTAATGTGCAATTAACGTTTCTCTTCGAGAACATGATGACAGTTAAGTTATTCCACGGATTTCCCACGATTAATTTTTTTTTTCCAATATCAACTGCTTCAGTTGATTGTCTGTATTTATTTTTTGTAGTAATAGCAATAGAAGTTTGTTGTTGCGTAATTGAAACTCCACCAGAGTCATCAACACCCTGAACATACGAAGTAAACCATCCAATGTTATATCCACTGCCCCAAGAACCACGATTATATATAGTTCCATTACCAGAATAATAACCCTCATAACTTCCCGTAATACCCAATATGGAAACACCCTTCTTAATAACACTGGCATTAAGCCCAATTCCGCTTGCTAATGTTGAAGTTGCGATACGTGCCTCTGGTGCCCAAGCAGCTCCATTTGACCGATAAATGCCCTCTGGAAGTGCATTGATGGCTACATATCCATTGCCCTGTCCAAATCTACCAAATTGAGCTTGTCCACGTTCTGCAAGAGTACCTGTAATCTTAGAACCTTTGACATAAGCAATTTTCCCACTTGAAATTTGATTTGCTGCCGCAGTCGCATCAGAAGTGGCAGCACCAGCGATTCCAAATGCACTTTGTCCTTCTAATAATTTCTCAGCAGTCAGTCCGCCAGCAGTAGCCATATCTCCCTGTGGTACAGCAAATAAAGTGTTCGGTGTAATAAATCCTTCAGTGCCATTATATCTAATTTCTGCACGTGCCGTTCCATCGCTGTTAATAGATGTAAAAGCTGCATCACCCTCAATTACTTTTGTAACATTTTCTGCCGTATGAGTAATCGTAGCGCGATTGGTGAGATGCTGCATTGTACCTTCTGCCAGCTCGTCATCAGTATCCGCGCCGACATAAGTTGTATTTTCAAGTACATTTGCACTGGTGGCTGTTAATTCATCGGAGCCGACACCGCCACCACCGCTTAAATTTGTAGATCCTATCATTTAAAGTCCTCCTTTAGTGAATTTAATATGGTTTTAGGCAACAAAAAAACAGATGAAAATCAGTTTTCATCTGCTCAGAAATTTATTATGAAATCCTTGTAACTCTCTATGATGGGAGAGTAGAGATTTGTTTTTCAAAGTTAAAATAAAAATACTTGATATTCCATCTATCTCAAGATAAAATTTAACATAAGCCTCCTCCTAGTTATGTAGTGAGAAATAAATTCCTCTATTACAATCTTCTCCTAAAAGGAAGCCTATGAAGTTTACTTTGTTAAATGTTTATATTACAAAACTTTCTCAGTTTTTGGTGTTAAATAATATTTATAATAATTACCATCAACTTCATACTGAAAGATCAATCTATTGGTAGCAGAATGTACACCAATTGTCCAACTTCCATCATTTGTAGGCATACAAAGAAATGGAAGAAATACATCTCCTGTTTCTTTGCTCATTTGAAAATATGCGTATTTAGAACCTTGCCCCCAGCCACACTTTATAGATGTTATATTTTTATTGGCTTTATTGCTATTTTATATCGTTGTGAACTTAACAGAGGTTGCGGCGAAATTACTAAGACTGTCATCTGTGCTTGATGTTGCCTGATAAATGTTATAGAAATCGAAAAATGCTATTCTAATGGTTCCGCCATATTTTTGACCGATTGTGAATCCGAAATTTTGAGTAGACCATCCGCCAGTTATAATATATAGTCCATCCCCAAGTTTATTTTTTTGAATTAATCCGCATTTAGCTTTTAACAACTCTTTTATATCAGATGCAGAAGTGTCATCAAACCAAATCTTGCGTAGAACAGGAATATTGCTATTTAACGAAGTAATTGCCTCATTAGCACTTTGTAATCCGGTTTCAGTAGTAGACATTCTACCAGTAAGATCTATAACTCTTTTTGCAACCTCATCAATAAGAGCCTGTGCCGTGGTTTCACCCAAAGCATCTACAAGGATTCCTTTTGAATCTATGGTTTTAACCTTATCTGCGTCAACGTCCATACCTTCGCCAGACTCACCATCCATAAGTTTTGTATGACCTACAGTAGAGTTATCTGTTGTATTTTTAATTGAAAGATATTTTCCACCATTCTGATCTGAATAGGAGAGATACTTACCTTGTTGTGCCAATGATATAGAACTCTCTAAGAGCTTTGGATCAATGCTAGATGTGTTATCCATTTCATCCGTTGTTACATACATAGCACTTTTGTCGTATGTGCCAGTTTTAACAAGGGTATCATAATCCTTCTTGGTCGTATAAATCACATTATTGATATCTTTTGTTCCATCAAAAGCAATACCATTTATTTTTCTCGGTGTAGCCAGTTTATTCGCACTATTAGCAACACCACCAGCACTAGATGATCCAGCGTAATTATGTGTATGAGATGACGGAGCTTTACCATCTAATGCACTTTTCATAGCAGCTTGTGTCATTGTGCCATCTGTGGCTGTGCCAACAGACGTATAAAGTTTTGTAAGACCAGGAGCAGTCGATGTACCTGTGGAATAAGTTGTGTTGTCGTCTGTTAGCTCAATAGTTGTATTATCAGTCTGATTAAGAGTAAATGTACCTTTTGAAGTTCCAGCCTGTTTAATAGTAACTTTACCGTTTCCGATAGTCGGTTTATTACTTAGATCATTATAAGAACCACTTGTTGCAACCTTATGAAGTTTAGATTGAATATACGCCCATAAAGCCTTCATAGGTCTACGATGATATGAAGTAGTAGTAGCTCCACCACCTGTATATTGAGAAATATAATAGTCTTCATCTGTTGGAGTAGAGGCTCCTATGCTAAGCTTATTAATAGCTTTACTTACACCATCAGCCGATAAATCAACTTTACCGCCAAGTTTAGTGTTAACTTCTGATTCGGTATAATATCTATCATCGTGCGTGTGTGCTGTTGGTACAGATTTATCATATTCTAAATCTGTCCATTTGGAACTTCCATCACCCGTTTTTCTTTGTTTCTTATCTGAAGAATAAGCAACCTCTCCTTTTAATAACACTGGATTACTAGATTTCCATTCAGCTTCAGTTTTAGAGGCTTGTATTAATCGTGCTTTTAAAGTATTATTTGCCATATTCCCTCCTTTTTAAATTTTAAATTCTCTGATAAGGTTTTAGTCTTATCAGAGATAAATGATTTTAGATTGAACCATCTAAAATTAATGTATCACTTTCTGCAATAGTTAGTTTGGCTGCATTTACAGAAGTAACATTTAATGCAACATCAGCCGTTCCATTGAATGAAACCGCGGCAGCAGTTGCTCCACCTGTGATACTAAAGTTTCTAGCATTTGCTAACTTAGTTGCACTTCCAGCATTACCAGATACACTTGTCGGAGCTGATGGCATGGTCATAGTAGTAGAACCCTTACCTGTGATATGTCCTTGTGCATCATATGTTACGCTTGGGATTGTAAATGTACCACCGAAACCTAATGTCTTAGAGTCATCACCTTTAGCAGTTCCTGCTGTTACTGCATTACTATGCTTAAACTGATTTCCACTGAGAGATAAACCTGCACCAGCCGTATATGTAGTATTACTATCGGTATTGATATCGCCCTTAAACAGGTAGTCAGTGCCATCATATACAAACTCGTATACTCTGTTAGCTGCAAGATAACCTGCATTAATCGGAGTACCACGATATTTGATTGCCTTTGCACCAGTACCATTCACATTTAATGTCGGGTTAGCAGCAGTATTTGTGACAGTAAACTTAATTGTTACCCTTGCGCCAGTAACAAGGGTAAAACCTGTAACACTAACTGTCTTTGCCTGAGTAGCAGCAGCAGTTGAGCAAGTTGCAAAATGTGTGATATCTGCTGTGCCGTTAAAACCTACACCATCAATTTTTCTTGTATTTGTCAGTTGGTTTGCCTTTGCTACGGTTGCGCCAGAAGTAATAAATCCACTATCATTAGTAATCTCAGAAGTCTTAGTCGGCACAGCGATATTTACCTTGCGGTTTCCATCAGGTACTACATCAGTGCCATTCTTCTGAATACCAACGATAATATTTTTCTCAGCGTTGCTTGGTGCGTGTGCAGACTGTGAATGATCATAAGCTACTTTACCTCTGTCACCACGATAAGCTGTAGTAGAAGTCTCTCCAATTGCAATAGTCTCAGAGATAACTGTATATTTTGAGCCAGACCAACGGTAGATTTTTTCACTGGCTAAATCAACATAAATCTTACTTGATTCTGCTGTATATGCACTAGATTTTGCAGAATCTTTGTAGAATGTTACTGCATCATCTGAGATATAACCTTCCAGAATCTCATCTACACTAGACGGGAGCATAGAAGTAGGAATGTGTCCATTTGCATCAAGAGAAGCTACACCATTAGCTACGCCTTTCTGAGATGCTGGAATTGCTTTTACATCATCGGCAGAAAGAGTGATATCACCAGTTAAAGCTTTACCATTGACCTTTCTGGAAGTAGGTACTTTTCCGCCAAGAGCAGAGTTTACTACTTTATTCTGTACTGGATTTACAGAAGTGGAACTGAGTTTGTCATCCACCGTTGTCTTATTTGCACCTGTTGCGACACCGTTTAATTTTTCGAGTAATTCAGCAGTAAAAGAAGCGGTAGTTGCATCAAGAACACTCTTATTACTATGGCTGTGAGATGTGTTTTTGATTAATTCCTGTACTTCCTCTGGCGTTAAGTTAGCATAAGCTAAGTCAGCATATACGGTTGCACCATCACCAATCTTAATTTTTCTGGTGACAGTATCAACAAGAAATTCACCTTTTAAACCGACAAATGTACTGTTCTTCGCCCATTCATCGGTGGTTTTGTTATTTAAAATAATTCGTGTTTTTAAAGTTGTATTTGCCATATTTATTTACCTGTTCCATCTATAATTTCAATTTCGCTGTAATCACTGCCGATTACATAATATTTTAGATTTGCATCGTCCCATCTATAAACTCTATTATTGACTTTATCGATGTAGATACATTCAGCATCTCCAAGAGTAGGAAACTCCAAGTAGGAATCGGCGGTGATAGCAATTTGTTTTTTTGAATCTTCAATTTGCTTGGATATATAATCCTTAATCTCGGAATCGTACCATTGGAGTCCATCCAAGCCGATATATGTGTTTACCATGATTTTCCTCCAATTAGTAAAATAGAAGAGGGCAATAACACCCTCATCCTACTAAATCAATTTATTATGCGGTCGGGAACAGTGCTTTGATTTCTGTTTCGGTAGCAGCAACATATTTCACATCTTCGAGTGCTTTTACTCTAGTGTTTAAACCAGAAACTCCTGCTTTTGCTTCATCAGCAACGGCTTTGGCATCGTCTGCCGCCTGTTTAGCTGCCTTAATAGCAGTGTCGGTAGCACCACCCTCAGCTAGAGAAGCTTTGTTAGCTGCAACATCTTTTTTTAGATCAGCGATGTCTGCTTCCTGTAAAGCACTATCTGCCTTATCAAGAGATGCCTGTACTTCGGTAGCAAGTTTTGCCTTGGTTACAACACCATCAGCAATCTTAACGGTAGTAATTGCGCCATCTGCTAACTCAACAGTACCGATAGAACCAGCGACGATGACTGCACTAATTTCTCTGGTGGTTGGATTAATAGTAAGCTGTACCTGTACAGCGTTCTTCTCGGCAGTGTAAATATCTACCAGAGATGCAACATTAATATAAATCTTGTCTTCGGTAGCGTTTGCCAGAGTCAGGACAATATAAGTACCTGCTTTCTGTCCTTCTGGATTTTCCTCAACGACACCGGATTTTACAACCATATCCTTCGGGATGTCGATAACACCAATAGTTTTAGTGCCCTGTTTTACAGTGTAAGACTTGAGCATACCATCGGTAGTAGTTGTAGTATCAAGTGTTACTTTATCCGCCGCCTTAGCCGCGTCAATAGCAGCCTTATTCTCGTTGATAGCCTTTACAAGACTGGTCTTATCATCGGTGGTTAAATCAGTGAGAGTACCAATCTTACCATCAACCTCTTTCTTGTTTACATCAATCTTGCCCTGTAAGGTGTCCTGAGCTGTCTTTACAGCCTTTGCAATAGAACCGTCTGTAGTCTCGTCACCATTTAGTTTAGCAATCGCATCAGTGTTCTTTTTGATGTCAGCGTCAATCAGTTTCTTTGCAGCTGCAATCTTCTCATCTACGTTTGCGAGAGTTGCCAGATCAACAAGTTTAATACCACTGTCTTTGATAACCTTGCCATCATCACCAACGATAACAACATCACCAGCGGTAGCAGCTTCAAATTTGGTTAAGAAGCCAGTAAGATCCTGCTGTGGAAGTTCAATAGTAAATGCTGGGGCAGTAGTACCCACTGGTTCTGCAACGGTATAGAATTTCAGAGTGTTGCCATCCAAAGACACGGTTTTAAGAGAACTTGCAACACCAGCGGTCATTTTACCATCAATATACGGTTTGATTAAACTGTCATACTGCTGAAGGTTCTGTAAAGATACATAAGTAAACGTAGTTGCCATATTATTTTCCTCCTTGTGAAAAATTAGAATAAGTTATTGATATCTGAATCCTCAACTTCATTGAGAGTTTCATTTAATTTAGTTTCAATCCGTGCATCGATCATCGGATCAAGTGTTGTTGAAATAACGTTTTTAACGTAGTCTGAAATTTCATCTCGTGTGACAAAATTTAGAGCAGCAATCTGCTCATCGACATAGGATTTTGTTGCGTATCCCTGTTTTTCAATCCAGTCTTTTGTTGGGATTTCAGATTGAGAAGCAATAGAATCATCAGCTATGACATAGTTGAACATATCTGTAGCTGTGATTTTGCGAATAGAGATTTCAGTATCTCCATGTTTAACCAGAAAAATATGATCGTTGCCAGAAATGTAAGTTGTAAAATCACTTGGACAAATTTTATACTGACCACGAACTTTATAAACGCCAGTTGTCAAATTAGAAATGGTAATTGGACGATCTAAAGTACCATCGAGATTATCAATCGGTCTATTCCCTAACGTATCATAATTTAAAGTCTTTGCATCCTCACTTAGTCTGCTTACATAAAAAGAGCCACCTGTATTCTTATTGACAATATAGGCTGTATAAGCTCCGTCAGTAAGAATGGCGACAATTTGACCTTCATAAGAATCAGTTGCACTATTTAATGCACTTTCCGCTGTAGCAACATCGAGGAAACGATAGATTTTAGAACGAACTGGATTAATGGATAAATCAGAACCAATTAGAATATTTTCATGCGTATCTTTAGTGTAGATGATATCATTTGCATCAAGTTCACCATCATTGATAAGATGCTCGATGTCATCAAACTTAACAAGTGAGAATTTTGCTCTGCTTGAGGAAGTTTTGGTAGCCATTAGCCATCATCCTCCTCATCATCGAAGGCGTTGACATAGACCATACCATCTGTTGTATTATCTGCCAGTCTGGAACACTGTATGATTCTCTGTCGTTTCGTAGCAATTACGCTATTATCATTCTGAATTAAAAATGTATGCACGTTTTACCCCTCCTTTCGTTTTATGTACTCAAACTCCTCCTTTGAGATTTTACCAATAGAGAGGAGATGATCTAACTGTTCATTTTTCAGCATTTTATTTCTGTATAATCTTTTTAAACTCTCTATAAAATCACTCATCAAATTACCCCCTGTTCCAATAGACTCATCGTATACCGATCAATAATTTCTTCTGGTGACATACAATGAGTCAATTTAAGCTGATTATATTCATGTTCCGTAATTTCCTCTAAAGTCACAGTGGCGAATGAATCTACGGGGAATGGATTTAATGATGGAATGTGATATGCTGTGTCACCTGTAGATGATAAAATACCCTGTGCGTCTTCTTCATCGCACCGCAACAGGATTTTATGCTTGAGCTGAAATTTAACATATTGAATTGAACAGAGGACATCAATCACATTTTTGTTTTTGATTACTTTATAAAACATAATTTTCCTCCATTAAAACAAGGACGCTCTGAAGAACGTCCTATTATTATTAGATACTTAAAATGATTGCCACATATGATTCGCCGTTAGCATATTTATAACCACTCAAAGAACCATCTGAATTTACTCCATACAAATAAGTATTGGACATAACATTGGGTGAACGCAGCCAATAAGATACGGCTATGTCATCATTAGTTTTTCTCAATCTTGTCGCATCAGAAGTAATGAATGGAATAGGTGAACCCTCATAACTATATGGCTCAAAATTCATACTACCATCCACTTCATAAGCAGACGGGATAGCAATGTAACAGTTGGATGTACTTGTTTCAGTAGATTTCTGTCCGTTAGAAGAGTGAATCTTAACCTGTTTGATAAGCTGTCTCCACTGCACAGGCATAGCCTTATAAAATCTTTCGTTCAGAAAAGTATTTAGATTCATTGCCGCCCAACCGCCTGTATTAGAAGATGTAGAATTTAGCTGCATCTGGTTAGCCAGTACATGAGAAGCCATGAAAGACATAGATGTACGACTGCCAGAATTATCAGATAAATAGTAACGCTTAAATGCGTACATTTCTAAATTGATTTCTTCGTGAGTCCATGCCGCAAGGTTACGACATGCTTTATCACCTAAATCAGCATTCCATACTTTCGCCCAGTAAATAGTACCTTTTGCATAATTCTCGTAAGCACCATCATCTGCTTTGGAACAACCAAATACAAGTGTACTGTTGGCAATTGCAGATTTGTTACTTGATAATGTAGAATATGCAATCATATCCGCTGGTAAATCACCACGATAAACATGAATCTGTTTTTCACCTTTAATATGACGAAGTACAAGAATATCTCGTTTTCCAATATTGGATGCAACGAGACTAGATGTATTCCATGTCAACTGAGGTTGAGTATTATTCCAAAGTTTGAATCCAAGAGAACCATCAGATTTATAACACTGCATTAAAACAGCATTATTTGCATTCCCACTTGTAAACATATAGTCCACTGCAATAACAAAGTCCTTATCTTCATCAAATAAGGAAATCTGGGTATCTATATAATTTGTTCCAGTAAATACAGTTTCTTGACTAATGATCGTCTGGTCAGTTATATCTTCAAAGGAATAGTCTGTTCCCATAGTAAATGAGATACTATCTTTTTCAGATACGATTTCCTGCTCTTTAGTAAGTTTACACATTGCATAAATCTCAACTGGTCGCATAGTGCTTAAATCTTTGTTAGTGAAGTAGTCCTGTACATATTCACAAGAATCGAATACGGCATTAATGTCTTTGTCACCTGTTACATAACCACTTGAATCCCACTTATCAAATAAATAATACTTATATGCAGCTTCCTCAGCAGTGTATGTCGGAATGTCGCCACTATAGAATACAGTTGAACCATAATCAGCAATGACTGTTTCCTTTACAGTTCCCTTGGAGATGTAACGTACAGTATATTTTCGCACGATAGAAGTATAGGTTGCTGTGTAAACAGCATCAGTAAACGCGGTTGTAAAGTTCTTATCCCATCCAGCATAAGTAAAATCATCTTTTGCTGTAGATTCTTTTTGAGGAATAGAAATAGGATTATTCTGTCTCGTAATTGGATCAACAGGTTTTTCTCCTTTATCTACATATTGAATATCAAGAACTGTACCATCGTCATTCTTAAATACAATTGTAAACTGTTCTACCAATGTGTTATAAGTAATATCTAAATCAGCCCATGCTTCTTGATATTCAGCTAATTTCTTTTCTCTCATTACAGGTACATGAACAGAGCCAGCTAAGATAGATTGATCGGTGTTATATCCGTTGCGGTCAATACCTTTCATACTATAGATTCTATCTAAAAGAGTAGTATTATCTAATTGCCAATTAATACCCGTAATACGAACACGGTTTGCATTCTTAGATTTTTCAATCAAACCTTTACAATCTACTACATTACAATTCTCTAAAATTAATGTAGAAATCTTATCATATCCTGTAATCTGTAAATTGGTAAGATATAACAAATTTTTCATATTAATAGAAGTAAGAGTATTTGGTAAAAGAGCAGTAGTAATTTTACCACCATTGGCAAATAGAACACCTGTTAGACCTGAACCAGTTGCATAAAATTCTTTTAGATTTAAGCACTTGGAAAAATCAAGACTTGTAGAAAGATTTGGTGTATTTCTGACATCTAGTTTTTCAAGAAGTCTATTATTACCAATAACAAGATTTGTTAAGAATGTGTTTGAATATCCCTCTGTTGTATTACCAATAATCAGTTCTTTTAATCTTTCTGCTTTAGAGAAGTCATTATCATGAATGTAACATGTAGATACATCACCTATAGATTGAATACGAGATGCAGCATAAACTAACACTGCTGTATCATCCATAGTTTCGTATGGGCATGTAATATCATATACTTGACCTGCTTTAGCTCTGATTTGTTTAGCAGAAGAGTTACCAAACATTACTGATAAATACATATCTGAATATGGAGTAAGATGAAGAGTATAATCAGGTTTTACAACTACACTTACAGGAGTGTTACATCTGAACATAATCTGATCAGAAGTAGCAGTAGTTCCTAAGAATTTTGTTGCCATATAAATCTCTTGATCACGTTCAAATTGTCTACGTTGATACTTCTTCTTACCATTCATCATCTGCTCTAAGAAACGAGTGTTACCTTCACGATATGTTCTTTCATATTTTCTCTCGTAATCTAACCGCCATAATTCTTCACACCATTCATTCTGTTTTTCATCAAACTGATTAATAAGAGATGTTGCACTCCAACAGTTTTTAGATTCACATGACTGATACATAGTACGAAGTTGAGTTTGCATTAAATCACGAATTCGACACCACAACACGGATTCAGCAGCGTTAAATACATAGCCAGAAGACGAATCGCCTTCAGTACGATAATCAGTATCTTCTTTGCCATAAGGCATGGTAAGTTCACCGCTATTATTAATTCCCAAAGCTGTATCATTATCATAATCCCAGAAATCAAAACGATATCCGTTATTGATTTTTGCCGCGTCATCATCTATAGTGTAATATTGTGCCTTTTCGCCCATAGTTGTGACTTCTTCTGTTGCAATATAATGTTTTGCCCAGTGTGGGAACACGTTTTTGGCTCTGTTATCGGACATAGTGTATCTAAGCGTGAACAAATATAGATACAACACTGAATCAACGATACACCAGTCGCTCAAATGAGCTACAAATTCTTCATCAGTAGAAGTAATTACAAATTCATAAAAATCTCTCCAAATCTGACGATTATTTGTTCTAATTTGTTCCTTGATTTCATTTGTAGAGGTAGCTTGTCCATCCTTAGAATCCCCACAACAATCATATCTAAATTCAAATGAGCCATCCCAGTCATTATAAAGGGCATCATAAGCAGTATTACCAGATACCCACTCAGACTTACTAATAGGATATTTCATACTTCCATCTGAATTTTTAACACCTGTTTGAAAAGTAGAATTGGCAAGAGTATTATCACTAATCTCAATACAAAATTCTTTCATGTCATCTGGATCATAAGCTCTTGTAACATCAGTTTTCTTACTGTCTCCCATATTGCCGAGTGCGTAAAAATGATAAGAAGTATCCTGAAACTCTCTATGAGTAGATAAATCTGGATCGCTTTCTTTGATAAAGATAACACAGTTTACAAACTCCATGTCATTCTTTATTCTGGAATCTCTTTTTTGAGCTGGTGAAGTGTATGGTATATAATCATTAAACCGCTTTTGGATATAAGCATTATTTACCATTTCTGAGGAAGCTATGTTTACTTTGAAATTCGTCCAATTCATAGGAATTGAATTTCTAGTAAGACTAATTTTACCAGTACCATCATCTATAACAGAACCATCTCCAAATGTGATTTTTGACTTATAATCCGTATCTAATGGAATCTTATTATTGATCTGATGAACACCATCAGCACAGAAAATGAAATCTAGGTTTCTTCCTGCTTGACCATATTCATTAGATGTAGTACCTTGTCCTACAACATATCCATTTTCAATTTTCCAGTTATCTAAAATAGGATCGCCGTTCTTATAAATACATTCCATCGAAGCATTCTTGATATAATTCTTCTTATCATTTGTAAAGATAGGAGACTCAATCATAATAATTCTCATATCAGGACAAGCTTCTGCTAGATGTTCTGGTGTAAGAGCTTGGTTCTCATCATAGATTTGATTTCTCTTATAACGATCGATCATCTCTGTAGCATTTCTTGCATCACAAATGAAATTAGTAAGAATTGCTTGAGAAGATAAACTTGTATTATAGGCTTTCATTCTATAAATATATACATCACAATCATCAGAGCCAATAGTAATGTATGCTGGGTTCTCCTGAGTAAAAGAATAATCAGAGGTGTAACTCATTGGTCTACCAGGTGTACCATCCTCATAAGCCATTACAATAGGAATATCAGTATCCTTGTTAATATTAAATTCCCATTCGATAATATCTTCTTCACTGTATGGAACATATAAGGATTTTGCAGAAGATTTGATATATGCCTCATGAACATTCATCTGTAGCCCAATACCATTAGATTCACACGATAAGAAAGTGGCATCGGCTTTTGCTACATTTGTAGTCTTGAATACAAATTTAAATTCCTTGCCATTTCTTCTTGCATCATCAGCAAAAAGATTATAAGAAATAACTGCTTTTGTACCAGCTTTGATTCCAAAATATTGATCACCATTTTCATCTAATTGATAACCACCATTAGACCAGTCAAAGTTCTCAGAAACAGTCATTTTTACGTCTGAATTTGTTTCATCAATCCATAATTTATTGGCATCATTATTAGACCTTCCGATTGGATTAAAATCAAATTGTAATCCTGTCGTAATAGGTTCTACATTAATATCCAATTTAGAGATAGTAACATTAATTGTTTTTACAGTATCTCTACATGTAATAGTTAATACATGAGAACCAACTTCTGTTGGTTTATACTGCCAGATCTGTGTATGAGAATCTAAAGTAAGAGTAGATACTACTTTGCCGTCAACTCCCAATGTTACAACTGGACTTTCAGTTGTTGAATCATAAACAGTATATTCAATATTTACTGTATCATATTGCTGAACTGAGAGTGTTTGCTGAATACATCCAATAACAGGTTTATTGTTACTTGGATCATACCAAATAACATCTTTTTTAATATGATTCGATTCAATGGTTTCTCCGTTAATCTCAGCAGTAGTATATACTTCTACAAGATGTGAACCATGTTCTTGAGATGAGATATTGTAAGCCATTGGAATACCAGAAGAAGTAGTATTTACTGTATAAATTTCTCTGCCATCTAATGAGAAATGTACTGTCTTCTGAATAGCTCCGTAAGGAGTATAATCAAATGCAACCGTTCCAATATTATAAGTTAGTTTATCATTAAAAGATGATTCAATGCGAATATCAACCATCTGCACAGTCCATGATTTCGTCACAAGAGTACCAGCATCATCGACAATACTAAGTAATAATTTCTGTGTACCTAATGATATATATTGAGTTGCATCGAATGTATTTTCTCCACTAATAGCAGTACCAGTTGCGATAGTTCTACTACCAATTTTCCAAGTATAAGAACCTTCGGTTACTTGATCACCAGAAGAATCGATACCTGAGAAATTATATTTGATAACTGCTTTTCCCTCAGTTGTCATAACAACAGGAGATTTAGTAACATATTCAATCTTTAGAGTTGAAGTTGTTCCGC
>ERZ772858.1913-NODE-1913-length-17867-cov-10.224006_pt1 | contig 17867 bp, 19 predicted proteins | sample MGYA00512136_ERZ772858 | MGnify/ENA primary metagenome ERZ772858 (study PRJEB29015, sample SAMEA2737726) | human gut metagenome | biome: human gut; feature: human-associated habitat; material: faeces | place: China | collected 2012 ...
ATTCATAAATCTTATATCAGTTTTTAACGTTTACACAAAACTTGAAACGGTCTCAGATCATCGGCTCTTAATTAACATATTGGCGGGATGTATCCGAGTTGAATCGCTTTTGTCACGGCTTCAACCGCTGATGTAACATCAAGTTTTTCAAATATATGCTGCAAATGATTTGATAAGGTACGTTCACTAATATAAAGTGTGCTTGCTATGTCTTTTCGCTTTTGTCCCTCTGCTATAAGCTGTATAATTTGTTTTTCACTATCGGTCAATCCTTCTATGAATGGAATTTCCCTGTCAAAATAAAGTATCCCCTGCATTATTTTAGAAAGAATAGATATGAGCTTTTCAGGTTCAATATTTTTATTAACAAATCCTTTTGCTCCTATTTTTCTTCCTTCACTTCGATATACGGGCAAATCATAACCAGACAGAATTACAACCCTTTGTTCTGGATAACAACTTAGTATTTGTTTTGCTAATTCCAGACCATCCTCAGAAGATATATTCTTCAAGTTTATATCCATAAGGATGATGTCTGGTTTCTTAGATACAATATAATTGTCTAATTGAGAAACATCATTGATACTATCAAAGGTTTCAATTTCTGAATAATCTGACAATGCAATCTCCAAACTTTTAGAAAATAAAGCATGGTCATCTACTAACAAAATGTTGATAAGAAACATCTCCTTTCATCGGCAATATCGTTTGTACGCAAATCCCATGTGGATGGTTATTAGATATAGTTACAGAGCCATCCATGTCATTCACTCGTTCCGTAATCATTGCAAGTCCTCGATGTTTTAACCTGTCAGCAGATGAGAGAACATCTGCATCAACAGTTCCATTGTCACTCACACTCAGTATTATAATCCCATTATCCTGCGTAAGGGTTATCCATGCTTTTTCCCCTGTCGAATGTTTGTAAACATTCGTGACAAGTTCCTTCAGCAGGCGGTACACAAAGATATTGTATGGCTCAACCAGAAATAAGGAGTCTGAACAATCAAAGGAGACACAGATATTACGATTCGGAAAAGATTGCGAAATACCATCAAGCAAGTTTTGGTAGTTTTCCTTTATAGTCAGTTTTGGAAGCAATGTAGGATGGTAATCCTGCATTTGCTCACGAATATAAGTATTCATATTATCGAGAGTTTCCGTGATAATTTTCTGTACTTCAGGGCGGTCTGCTTTTTTCATCATATTTTTTACAGAAAGCAGGTCTTGAAGAATATCATCGTGGAGAAAGTTTGCAAATTCAAGATTTAATTGTTCTTCCCGTTGTAATTGTTGTAGTGCGACATGGTATTTGCTTTCCTTGATTATCTTATTATGTCCTTTCTTGAAATTGAAATCCAAAGCAATATTGCAAACATATAAAAACGCAAACAGGGCATCCAGCATAATAAAAAGCAAAGAATATCCACCATTTAAGATTATTGCTATCAAGCTAAAAATAATTACTCCAGAAAATATAAGTAATGTTAATTGGCGATTACTGAATACGGCAGATAATGGAAGGCTGTTTTGTTCTTTCAGCATGATACCGTGGATGCTTACCCAAAACAATAGTATAGGAATATATACACCAAAATTTGAAAGATGTTCAGGAACTCTCATTGTTGAAAAATAATAAGTAAGGAATAAAACTATAACTGCTATAAGGGAGAAAATGATATGCCTCCATTCTGACTTAAAAACAAAAGCAACTCTTTTTCTATGATATATCACTGTAAAAATAAAACACAGCCAGCTTGCCATAAATTGTATGAAATAGAGAAGGAAAAATATTTTACTTGACACCAATACGCCAATAAGAGCAAAAATGCAAGTTCCCGTCAGGCAGAGATTAATTAATTTCTGATATTTGTATCCGCTGTTTTGGAACAAAAACATTAGTATGAATTTAATGGAAACACACCATATTACCGGGCTTAAAGCGAAAAAAATAGTGTTTGTGATGGAGTTGCCCGAAGCAGCTAAGAGTATATACCAACTTTCTAATGCTAATAAACCACAAAATAGGGAAATAGTTTTATTTTCCCTAATGTTGCAGGAACTTACATAAGTAACATCTATTAGCAGCAAAGACGATAAAAATAAGGGAATGACACCTCTGGTGTTTAAATGAAAATCTGCATGAGAGGTCAGCCCCATATATGCAATGAGTAAAATAGAATTTATAAAAAGCAGTAGCTTTAAAATTGTTTGCTTCATGTTTTGCCTCCTTCCTATTTTCTCATTAAATTATATTATCTCTCTGTGAACAAATAAAGTGTACGAAATCGCCGAGCTATAAAACTCGATGATTTCATATAGCTTTTTATTTCTTTAGAACTGTTTTACAGCAAGTATGGACAGTCATACAGTAATATATCATATAAATTATAAATGTAAGCAGAATAGCGATAAACGTAGGAATATACAGAATAAGGCTTTCTTTCAGAATGTTCTGCATAAGGGCTGTCCTGTATACTAATGTTGCAAAGACACAGTCTACCAACCCGAATAAAAACGGAATACTAAAAAAAGATATCGTCTGTTTCTTTATTATTTTTTTCACCGTTCTGTCTGTGTATCCGATTTTTCTTAAGATTTCATAATCAGCCTTCGAATCGCTTATGGCAGAAAGATTATTAAAATATAATATGCTTCCAGTTGCGATAAAAAACAAGATTACAAGAAATCCAAGCAGTAAGAAGGTTGAACTGCTTAGGGAAAATATCTCATGTATCCTATGCGAGTTTCCCTGTAAATAAGGACTATCATTTAAATATTCAGATAAATCAAGAAACAGAGCTTCATTATCTTTGATTGACTGCCCATTTATACTTAGGACTTCCGTTTCGGGGCTAATTTCTTCTGCTATTGCATCATATAAGTCGTCACTTACAATCAAAGTACCAATGCTATTTGCAAATGAAATGGGATTATCTAAAGTAGTTGCGATGACTGTTACAGAAATTTCTTCATTACCTATAAGCAAAGGATAAACATTACCTGTTTCAGCATTGTCTGAAGCTGGCTGGTATTTTACTAAAATACACTCACTATCGTGTAGCTCGCCAATTTGTTCCAAAGCCCCTTTTTTCCCTTGTGCTTCTAAGAGAGCCATATAGTTTGAATAAGAGATACATTCAAACCCTGCATTTCGCAGAATTTTTTCGTTATCTGAATCACCTTTAGAGCTTCCTGCACTATATTCCAAAGGAACTTGTTCGGAAGTAGATGTAACTTTATAAATATTCGTTTGCAGGAATGAAACATCATTTTTGGACGAATGCTCATTTACAATTTGTTTGATTGCATCTATTTCGCTTTCATTTTCAATTCTACATTCAATTTCTGACGGTGCCATACGTGACACAGCAGCTATTGGATAGTATAAAGATAAAGCCATAACGCTGGAGACGGTAAGCGTTGCTGCGGATAACAGTGTAAGCATGATTAAAGTCTTAGAGTTTGAACGCATACGGTATATGAAATTTGGGGAAGTAATTATTTTTGTTTCTGTATAAAACTTCCGTTTGTTGTTTTTGCTTATGTGTACTACAAAAGGAAGAAAGGATGAAATAAAAAGTATTGTTCCCACAACTACGAGTACAAGTGTCAGCATGGCAATGGGGGTATAACCAATCGAAAACCAAACAGATTTATCTCCTCTGAGGATATCCAATGCAAGAACATACCCCAAAATAATGCAGCAAAAGCCAACGATGGCAGGAACAGCATGAAATTTCATTTTTCGTTCAGCACTTTTTTCAAATCTAACTAATCCCATAAGCGATGTCTTGAAAAGAAACCTGCTGTTAGACAGCATCAATACAATCACGATAGCAAAAATAAAGCAAGCTGTTTTTGCAATGGCATTGACATTGAAAAAGGGTATTTTTGAATTATTGATAGATAAATCCAGTAACTTGGTTATGCCAAAAACAATGCCTTTATGAAAAAAACTACCGAGAAGTATTCCTACTATAAACGCTCCAAAACAAACCAGTAAATTCTCTGTTGTCAGCAATGACAACACTGTGGTTTTTCTATATCCTAATAATGCGTAAACACCAAGTTCTTTTGTTCGACGACGTAAAAAGAAACGGTTGGAATATGACATATAAAAAACAACAAAAGCCATTAGGAATACAGAAATTACGTTACACATCATTTCAACCCGCCCGTTACCAGATATCTTTTCAAGCATAATTGTATTCATTGAGAATGAAGTAAATGCAAAAAAGACAGTAATTACAAATGATACAGAAAGCAGGTAAAGGGCGTAAAATGAAAAATTTTTTTTTAGATTTTTAAGTGCCATTGATAAATTATTCATAAATTTTGCCCCCTTATCTTTCCGTATCTAATTTGGCTACTTCCTGTGCAATGGTTTCATAGAATGTTCGTCTATCGGCATCCTGTTTAAGAAGTTCGCGTATAATGCTTCCGTCTTTGAAAATCAGAATACGGTTAGCAAAACTTGCAGCGTATGCATCATGTGTGACCATTAGTATAGTGGTATGCAATTCTTCATTTGCTTCTTTCAAAGTTTTTAATAACTCGGTAGCAGAGTTTGAGTCCAATGCTCCTGTCGGTTCATCAGCAAATAAAATACTTGGCTGTTTTACAATGGCTCTTGCCGCCGATGCTCGTTGTCTCTGCCCGCCAGACAGCTCGTTTGGATATTTGTCTAACTGAGAGGCAATGCCAAAGCGTTCTGCTAAACTCCGCACCATTTTTTCGATTTTTTTATGCGGAAGCTTTTGTAAAGTGAGTGGGACAGAGATGTTTTCTCGGATGGTAAGGCTGTCAAGTAAAAAGTATTCCTGAAATATAAATCCAAGATTATCCATGCGGAAATCCGCGGAACCTGTGTCGCTCAGTTGTTTTAAATTAACACCATTGATTACAATGCTGCCACTTGTAGGGGTATCAATAGTGGAAAGAACATTAAGCAATGTAGTCTTTCCAGAGCCAGAAGCACCCATAATAGCGATAAATTCGCTTTCTGCTACATTGAAAGATACTTTATTTAGGCTTGGACGTTGTCCTTTAGCATAGATTTTTGTTACTTCATTTGCTTCTAATAATGTTGCCATATTTTAATCTCCTTTTCGTTTGATAGTTTCATTGTACTTTTTCTGCTTAAAAAGCGAATGAGTAAATCAGGCAATTTTTTTAATCGTATTGTCTGTTGGTGTGATAAAGGAGATAAAATCTATGATTTATGATGAATGGGTGTTTCACGATGTGGAACATATTTATTTGCAACTTATAAAAAAATAAAGTGTGCGATTTATAGTGGACAACTTTCAGCAGGCGAAAAAATCCCATCTGTTCGAGAAATGGCAAAGAAGCGAGAGGATACTGCAAAGGTACTTTGTTTTTCTTACTTCGATAATATGTTTGCATTAGGGTTTTCCAAAGATGAAGCAATAAGATTTATCCAAGACTATTCTGAGAGATTGAAGATACAGACTAATTTAGGGTAGTAGAATGAAAAGGAGAAAAGGCATCATGAAAAAAAGATTATCTAAAAAAGCTTTGATTTCTGTATGTACACTGATTGCTGTTTTGCTTGTTTTGATTATTTGGACTATCTGGGGTAATACAGCTTTGATGGTGAGTACGGTGACTGTTTCAAGTAATCGCATCCCCACTGCATTTAATGGTTTTCTAATAGCTCAAGTATCCGACTTGCACAATGCGGTATTCGGAGAAAATAATGCAGAACTGTTACAAATACTGTCAGAATGTAAGCCAAACATCATAGTAGTAACGGGTGATTTAGTTGATGCTGAACATACGGACATTGATGTTGCCCTTGATTTTGCAAAAGAAGCTGCTCAAATTGCAGGCACATATTATGTAACAGGTAATCACGAAGGCAGTCTGTCACAGTATGACGAGCTAAAAACAGGACTGGAATCAATGGGGGTAGTTGTGCTTGAAGATGCATCAATGCAGTTAGAATATAATGGAGAGAAAGTTACGCTTATCGGACTTTCCGACCCAAGCTTTACGCTTAAAGGGAATATGCTTGGAGAAGTTCCTGCTATGGTTGATACGAAATTACGGGGACTAATCGGAGATAAAGACGATTACACTATTTTGCTTTCACACCGCCCAGAATTGTTTGAAACCTATGTAAATTGTGGTGTCGATTTAGTTTTAAGCGGTCACGCACATGGTGGTCAGTTTCGTTTACCATTTATTGGTGGTTTGGTTGCTCCAAATCAAGGCTTGTTTCCAAAATATGATGCAGGCTTATACACGAAAGGTGACACAAATATGATTGTTTGCAGAGGACTTGGCAATAGTATTATCCCTATTCGATTTAATAACCGTCCAGAAATCGTGTTATTGGAGCTTATCGCAGAATGATAGTAAGTAAATGTATTTAATAGTGAAAGGTAGGTTGTAACTTGAAGCAGACAGAAGGTGCCATGAAAATTGGTTTAGCAATCACAAACCTTCCTACAAGAATGATGATGGGAATCCCGTCAGAAGGAATGCTGATTTCAGCAGCGTACGAGTATGACGGACACGAAGGACTGAATCTGCTTATGTTAGATGACGCAATTCCTGCTGGTGCGAAGCTGTATTAAGAGAATAAAATTTATCTAAATTTGATTGGTCAAGGTCATTTGACCAAGTTTTGACCAAAAAAACTTATAGTCAAATAAAGGTCAATACACGTTAGTACAGATTGCTTAGTCTGAAAAATTAAAGATTGTATTACTTAGAGGACATTTTCTAAAGAAATTTAGAGGATGTCCTCTTTTTGCGTTATAGGAACAACTGAAATAGCGAAAGGAGATTAATATGGAGCACACAAAGGCATGCCCTGTTTGTGCGGAGAGAGAAGTCCTTGCCGGATATAATGATTTGGCGACAACGGACAGACCGCTTCTTAGCGAATGGGATTATGAACAGAATAAACTAAAGCCGACAGAAGTATCACGAACTTCCGCAAAGAGAGCGTGGTGGAAATGCAGGCATGGTCATTCGTGGAGTATGAAGATAAATGAAAGAGCGATATTGTCGGAAGCCCTTATGAGTTCGACCGCGGAAAAAAATAAAGGATTTCGGTCCATTGTTTATTGATGCATCTGGGTATACAGATGATTCGGTAATGACAATTGGATTTGGGTTAGATTTGGATAAGATAGATTTGGGTTATAATTTGTTATATATAAAGCATTTTAATTAATATGCCGATAAAATGTGTGCAAGGATGGCATTGTTTTTCAAAGGATTGAATTTGAGATGCAGTGCCTTTTTATTTTATTATACCGCTCGGACCTTTCTGGAGAGCGGTGCGGTTGTGACTGACAGAGCAACTGCGGAAAGGAGTAAAAATGAACATAGGAGCAGTAGGATACAGTACCGATTTTTATCGTGCTGGCTATCGTAAGAACAGTTCAAACGATTCAGCTTCAAAGTTTACAACAATGGGTTCTGCAACACAAGAGTCTACATCGTCTAACAATGGAAAAACAATTGGTGTTACAACAGCAGGGAATACAGGATTGCTAGCAAAATATGCTGATTCTTCTACACCAGCTGAACCAATAATTAAAGTGGGTGATTATGAGGTTCGTGTTAATGATGTAGATCCAAATAATGCGACAGAGTTAGAAATGTTTGCTCTGATGTCTTATATGGAAGATGTGGGTATGATTGAAAAACATGGTATAGCTTCCTATTCAAAGATGAAGGCATATGCATCGCAGTCAGAATATGATGGAGTTTGCTCTGGCATTTATGATGAACGGGCTTTCTGGGATAAAAAACAGGACTGGTTTGCAATTATTGACAATGCAAAACAGACATTTTCAGGTATGACAGAGACATATTCGCAATCAGTGGAATGTGGAAAGCTTTTATCATATTTAGAAAAGTGGAACACAAAGGTAAGCAGCAGAGATTTATTTAGTGAAGCAGTTCAGAAATTTCGTGATGACAATCAGCTGTCAGCACAGGAACTCAAAGAAGAAAAAGACTGGCGTGAAATGACAGATGAAGAATGGGATAAAATGCTTGAAGGTGTAGATGAATATATCGACGCATTTAAGGAACGCCTAAGACAGCTGAAAGAAATACAAGATGAAGCCGCTCAGAAAGCAGCTTTAGAGGCTGATTCAGGTATGAGAGCAACTGCGGCTTCAGCGGCAGCACTTAGTGCAGCTGCAAATGGTTTCGGTGGTACATCTGAAGCTGATGCAGAAAGCCAGACAGAAGATGGTGTGAAACACGAAAAGAATTGGACAAAGAATCTAAAAACCGATGATCAGACAGTACTTCGCACAGCAAAAGAGGCTCAGGAGATGGAGAATAAGGCTTTGAGTAGATTTGAGGAAGTACAGCTGACCGGCACTACAACAGTAGGTGTTTCACAAACAGATACAGGTACAGAGTGTGCTTCTGTGGAGGAGGATGAAAATAAAGAAAAGGTTTGGACGATTACTGCCTTTGGAGAAGATGGAATTGTCAGTACCAGATGTCAAAATGGTAAGATCATAGATAGTTGGGAAATAAAATATACAAATCCTAATGATGCAAAGAAAGTACAGGATTTTATCGGTAGATTTGAAAAAGATGCAAATTTGATTTTTAGCGGATCTAAAGATTTCTGGGAAGAATTTTTGAGCAGTGACATGGATGCAGATAGCATATTTGCAGCGCATGCAGAAGTATTTGATAAAGCAGCTCCAGATGCGCCACTAATTGTAAAGAATGCATGGATGAATGCAGCAAAAGAAACAGGATATCTTGAAGGCGGTAAGATGAATCATATTTCTCAACTTTTGGTGCGTCAGGTGATAAATCGAGAAAATGGAGTAGGGGATTATCAAAATGTATTTGGCAATTCTGTGACATCTGCACTGCAGGCAGCAAAGGAGATCTTGCAGGATTTGGAGAATCCCTTAACGCCAATAAGTGAGCGTGGAGAGAATGCCAGAGAATATATTGAACAGGAAAAAGCTTTTTATAAGAAGTTCATTGATAATTTAGAGGAAATTACAAATATTCTTGTTGGTGACGAAAACAATATGTATATTGATAAAGAGAAGGCGTTGAAATACGCATCGAAGCTGGATCCTGTGGATGATATAGCTTCTATAGTCAAGCAACCAATAAAACTTGCAGGACGTACACAAATTAATAGAGCAAATAATTCTATTGATATTGCGTTAGGTGCGAGTATAAAAGTTCCGGGTGGATTTACATTGACTGTTCGAGAAAAAGGTGTCGAAGTATCCGGAGTAACAAATTGGGATAATCAGAAAGAAAGTCAGGAAGCTTCTGACATGGCTGGGGCTTTAGCAACACTTCTTAGAAATGCAAGTGGTCAAATGAATCATGTGGGAACAGATTCATCAGGAATTGCTCGATGGAATGAAAATGTTGAAAAAGTGTTAAGTTATTTCGGCATTGATGCATCTAAAGATTTTACTGTTAATGGCATTAAATATACAAAAGAAGGTAGTAGGATTGTTAAATCAGTCGCATAGAATCATTAGGGCAAAGTGTAGCTATTTTTCTGCAATCAAATCAAAAGATGGGAAGGAATTGTTTGTTGATACATCATCTTTGTCCTACGATATGATTATGAATATGTTCAAGAATCTGTCCAAAAGTGATGACTATTTCGACAATTGATATTGGCAGGAGAATATACAGTAATATCACAGGCGGTAAGGCTATTATAGTTTTGCCGCTATTTTTTTACCGAAATCAGAAAGGAGCAGATAAAATTGAATATAGTAAACCGTCACTGGTGGCAATGGCTCATGCACGAACCATAGCCACCTTTTTTGTTGCCAAAAATCAATTAAGAATGGAGGTTTACCATGAGAAAATATAAATTGATTTCCGCACTGGCAGAGGAAACAGCAAAAGAAGTCGTGCGGAATGAAGAAAACTGGAGGAGATACCTAAATACTGCTTCCGGACTGTATAAATATTCGTTCAAGGAACAGCTTTTAATCTATGCTCAAAGACCGGATGCAACCGCCTGTGCTTCCATAGAGATATGGAATGAAAAGATGCACTGCTGGGTAAACAAAGGTGCAAAGGGCATTGCGCTGATTGATGAGGATAGTTTTTCCGGTTTGAAATATGTCTTTGATATTTCAGATGTGCATAAGGCAAGAAGAATCGGACAATTCCCTAACCTCTGGGAAATGCGTGAGGAACACATGGAATCGGTGATTTCCCCGTTTGGAAAAGATTTATGGGGACACCGACAGGGAAGCCGGGTTTGTGGGACGTATCCGGGAGATTGCCGGACGGATTGCAGAGGACTGTTATAAAGAGCTTGCTTCGGATATGGAATACTTAAAGGAACATTGCTTTTCTGAAAAATGAATATGGTACGGGTGGCAGCTCCCATGCACTTCCGGGAAGTGACAGAGCGCACGAGGATCACGATGCCAAAGGTATAGGCAACCGTACCTATACGGACAAAAAGGAAGCGGGTTCGGCGTTGATTGATATGTGCCGGAGTGCCAAACAGCCAAACATGGCAGTTACAATCGGGGAATATCAGGGCTTTAAGATGAGCGTGTCCTTCGATTCGTTTTTCTCCAAGTTTACGATCAGCTTAAAAGGAAGCTTGAGCCATGAGGTGGAAATCGGAGCCGATTCCCTTGGAAATCTGCAAAGACTTTCCAATGCGTTAGAGGGAATGACCGGAAAAATGACAGACGTGGAGCAGAAGCTTTCCAACGTGGAACATCAGATTGAAACCGCAAAGGTGGAAGTCACAAAACCTTTTGCACAGGAGCAGGAACTGGCGGAGAAGCTAGAGCGCCTTGCAGAGTTAAATGCACTTCTGAATATGGACGAAAAGGGCGATAATGTGCTGGATATGGGCGATGATGAGCCGGAGGACGAAAATGGAGAGCAGAGCACACAGGCACAGGAGGGCGAGTCGGACAGGGCAGAAGATATACAGGAGGTGGCTGATGAACCGTTAAAGCCTGTTGCAAGTTTTCTGATGTCGGAGCGTATCGCAGAGCATGACAAGGAGCGGATGTTAGCAGACGGTTCCAGAGGGCGGGTATCCGTTAAGGAGAAACTTGCCGAGATGAAGCAGAAAATTTCCGATCAGAAGATGCCGGAGAAACCAAAGACCAAGAGTCAGGAAGCAAGTTTATAAAGTTTTATGGAAAGAGCAGGTAGCAATCTATCTGCTTTTTCCTGTTATGTGGTTATCGTAAGCCAAGAAGATTAAGTGACGAGCAGAGGAAACAGGAAAGGTTACGGATAGAGAAAAACAATTCAAGCGATAATAATCGGGAAATATAGAGCGAATATAGAGCTGATTTTGATAATTATTTCGGTTTCGTTCCATTTCAAAAGGGTTTCGTTCCATTTAAGAGAAAAAATATATTTTTTTGCCGATAAAATAAATGACAGATTATATATAAGACTTGTCAGGATTAGAGGTGTGAAATTTATGGAGGTAGCAATCGTCGATGACGAAAAAGTTATCAGGGAGCAGATAAAAAAATTGGCTGTAAAATATGAGCCAGACTGCAATGTTAAATACTATGAAACAGGAGAGGAGCTGTTGGCAGAGGGAAAAAAGTTTGATGTGTTATTCCTTGATATTCAGATGGAGGGCATGAATGGCATTGATACTGCCAGAGCCTTGAGGGAAAAACAGGAAGATATGGTGGTTATTTTTATTACCGGGGTAAAGGAATATGTGTTTGAAGCCTTTGATGTATCGGCGTTTCATTACCTGTTAAAGCCTGTAGAAGAAAAGAAGTTTTCGGAAGTTTTTGAACGGGCAAAAAAGGAAGTGGAAAAGAGAACCACGCAGGGACAAAAAAACATTTTTATCAAAACCAGAAATCGGAGCTTTACCATTAACCATGACAATATCCTGTATATTGAAAACCGAGGAAAAAAAGTGGAAATACATACCAGTAATGAAATAATAGACACCTATGCTTCCATGAACGATCTGGAAAAGCAGTTAGGTGGAAACTTCTATCGCTGTCACAGGGGGTATCTAGTAAATATGGCACATATCGCAGAATATGAAAATGACAGCATAAGCCTGAGTAATGGAGAGAACATATTCATGGCGAAGGAGCGTTATAACGAATTTGTGAAGGAGTATATGCGGTATCTGCGGAATGGAGGTACAGCCGGTGTATGATGTGATAAATGTATGTTTGGATGTAATCGTTGCTTTGGGGCAGGGGTATTGTCTGCAATACTTTTTGGGAAGTTTTCTGGAAGGCAGGGAGAAGGACAGACGCATAAACGGACTGCTGGTTATGGTTGTATATGGAGTGTTAAGATTGGGTATCAACTTTATCCTGCCAGCTGATAATGAGAGCATCAGAACGGTTGGAAAAATTACATTGATGTTTGTAATTATCGTCCTGCTGGCACTTCTGTTTTATAAAGGAGTTCAAGCAATAACTGCTTTCCTTGCAATAACTTTTATGGCAGTAAGTGAGATTACTTTTTTCCTGTCCTATATGCTGATGCAGATTGGTGGCAATCTGTTTGACCTCTGGGTATGGCTTCTAGAAAAAGGCTATATTGCTGTTGATACTTTTGAATGGATTGTGCAGATATCTGCCACTTTTCTACAAATAATTTTTTATGGCATATTTCTTGTATTATTGTATTTCGCTTTAAGGAAGATTATCAGGAGTTTTAGTGATAAGGATTATAGGATACAAAGAACAGAGTTGTATTTTCTATTAGTACCGGGAACGGTTGGGTTACTGGTTTGTTTGCTTCTTAGAACGATTATGATAACAATAGAAAATGATATGCCGAAGCTATTATGTGACAGATACCCGATTTTAAGCATTATTGTTCCGGCAATTCTGATTTTGTCCCTGTTGTCTATTCTCTATGTGGTAAAGACATTTCAAAATATGATTGTATTGAACCGAGAGAAGAACAGCCGGATTATTTTGGAAAAGCAGATAGGCAGTATGCAGGAACACATGGAAGAAATGGAACACATTTATTCCGGCATACGCAGTATGAAGCATGATATGAAAAATACACTTTCCGTTATCATGCAGCTTGCAACCGGAAATGAAGAAACAGAAAATGCAGAATTGCAGGCTTATCTGTCTGAGCTGAATCGGACAATGGAACGCTTGGAATTTCAATTTAGAACAGGGAATACCGTTGTTGATACCCTGCTTAATATGAAGTATCACGAAGCAGTAAGGACAATACCTGACATGCAGATGGATGCAGACAGGCTGCTGTTTCCGGATAACTTGCTCATTCAAAGCTATGACATAGGGATTATTTTGGGCAATGCACTGGACAATGCAATCGAAGCGTGCAGGAAGTTAAAGGGAAAAGAATCTGATGCAGAAACTTTTATCCGGCTATCTTCTTTCCGGAAAGGGAAGATGATTTTTATAGAAATAACAAACAGTTTTGACGGAAATGTAATACGAAAGCGGCAGTCTGAATTTCCGGCAACGGATAAGGCAGACAAGGAAGCGCATGGAATCGGTCTTGCCAATATCAAAAGTGTGGCGGAAAAGTATCATGGCGGCGTGGACTGGTCAGTAGATGGAAAGGTATTCATTTTGTCGGTGATGATGAAGGATGAAAGGAGAACAGAAAATGAGTATTAGTGGTGTAAATGGTATTGGCGCAACTGCCTACGCTTATATGAACAGCAGTATGAAAACAACAGGGGAAGGCAATTTTGCAAGTGAAGTACAAAAGGCAGAGGAAAGACAGAGCACAACATCAACTACCTCTGCATGGGCGGGGGATATGGTTATTTCGCAGCCACCAAATTATAGTGGCTTTACATATGATAGTTCTATTTCCAATAAGACCAAAGAGGAAATGACAATGGACGAATATAAGCAATGGGTTATGAATGAAATGTCTCAGATGCCTGTGAGCGGATGGTATCGTTCCACATGTGTTGGAGGTTCACTGATTATTACAGATGAAGCATTTGAAAAGATGAAAAGTGATCCAGAATGGGAAAATACTGTCATGAATATGGTAAGAAAGATGTATTCCACAAATGGCATAATGGGATCGAAAATGATTGGTTTTCAAGTCATTGGTGCTTCGCCGGAAGAATGCTATGGTGAAGGTATACCCGTAAAAAGTGACAGTAACTCGGATGACTTATCAGATGATGAAGAATCATGGTGGGAGAAACGCCATGAAGAATTTGAAGAAATTATAGCAGAACAAATAAAGGAGGCACAGGAAAAGGCGAGAGCACAAAAAGAACTAGCATGGGCAAATTATTTAAACAGTCAGTTGGTTAGTCAGCAGAGATTACAAGGCTTTCTTATTGAGAGTGTGCAAAGTGGGCAGGATAGAACAAATATATCAGCTTTTCAGCCGATGGGTGTGTCAGCCTACGAGGACACAATAAGTACATTTAGTAAGAGCGTGATAGAAAGTCAAAAGCTTTAAACGAGGAGGTTTAAAAGTATGGATATACAGGCACTTGGAATGCTGAGTAATATAACAGCAATTGAGCAAAAACAAAATGTGAATACTATTGAAGGTGATATAAATGTAGAAAAGGATTTTTACGGAACTCTTAGAGAACAGCAGATAAACTGTGTAAAAGAAGATATATATAATAAATTTCATATTGATGTGGGAGCTGCAAATGGCTATTTTGAGTGTTATATTCCAAGTGATGTGCTATATAAAATGAATACAGATACAGCATTAAGACAAAAAGTTTATGATATGCTTGCAGATTATAGCAGCGATAAATTCAAACTAACGATGCAGACACTTAATCCGCCTGTAAAAAAATGTACACTGGTTTTTGATGATAATGGTGAGATAGTTGCCACATTAGAGCCAGATGTAGGTGGAGAGAAGGCGATTTCGGAGAGGTCAAAGAATACTGAAAAAGTAAGGATAATGAATGCGAGCGATATAAAATCCTTATTGCAAAACGATATGCAGGAGATGATTAAAAAAATAGAAGTACAAGGAGTTATGGCAATGGAATATAAAAAGAAAAGTATTTATAAATAATGTAAAAAGAGAATGTTTGGACTCATAACGAGAAAGCATAGGCAATTCTGACTGACAGAGGAATTGTAGAAGATAGAAAATAGCTTGACAGGAGGAATATTAAAATGGCTATTGGTGGAATTGGCACAACAGGTTATACAGTAGGATATGAAACAAGACGGATGGAAAGGAATACAGCAGGAAAGAATTTTGCAGAGGAGATAGAAAAAACTGTAAATGTTGATAATATAGCGGCATGTAACAAGACCTTTGAATTGCAGGGAGGCGGTGCAATATTATCAAGCATTCATGTCCAAACAGGAGAATCTATAGGGATTTATTATGATGAAGAGGCTGGCGGTAATCATATGGTTGCAAAGGTAAAAGGAACAGATGGTTCGGAAAAGGAAATCAAGATTGATCCTGATGAGGTAGATCCATCAAATGCTTCTTATGTAGAAATGTTGGCATTGTCGGCACATTTAAAGCAGCAGGGAAAGATTGATAGTCCGGCAGGAGGAATTGTTGCAATGACGATGGCAAAGCGTGTGCAGGAAGCCAATGCAAGGCAGGGAGAAATCTATGATAAGAGCAGTTTTTTAAGTGAAATGCAAAATACATTAGAGGATTGTCTGAAAAATGGTTTAATGGATACTTATATGCGATACATAAAAGAAGTTGGTATATATTCTGCTATGACAGGCAGAAGTGCATAGGCAATTCAGACTGACAGAGGAATTGCAGAAAGGTTGAAAAAATCATGGATATACAGGCACTTGGAATATTAAGTAGTATTACAATGCAGGAAAATGTTAATGTGGTAAGAAATACAGGAAATGACTTTAGGGAAGTGTTTGAAAAAATCACAGGTGGAGAATTAGCAAGAGAAATTGGTAATAGCTATAATGTAACATTAAATGTGGGTAGCATAGTAAGTTGTCAGCAGTTGCTTGATGAATATGATATGAGAGGTACAAATCATGTCATAATTTCCCCAGAAACATTATCAAAAATGGAGAGTGATCCAGCTTTGAAGAAGAGCGTGCTGAGTAAAATTGAAGAATTTTGCAGTTCTGAATCTCAGAAAGAAATACAAGCTTTATCGCCGCCGGTAAAAAGCGCTGGAATGATAATATATCCGGACGGAAGCACACTTTATTGGCTGGAGGGTTATCCGAATGAAATAGGAAATGAAAAGGATAAAAAAATAGTAAATGAAATGTCGATAAGTGAATCGTTTCAAAAGTATAGTGATACAAATTATCAAGCAACAGAAAATAATTTGGAATCTATTATGCAGATTATGGCAACGGAATATAAAAGGAAGAGTATTTCATAAATATTGTAAAAAAGAGAATGCTTGGACTCATAACGAGGAAGCATAGGCAATTCTGACTGACAGGGGATTGGCATAAAAGGATAATATTCAGAAAAAAAATTTATGATTTTAGGAAATAAGTTAATGCAGGATTTGTTTTACTGTAAAAAACAAAATATTTCAAAATAGGAGGGAAACAATGATTAATATAAAATCTTATTATGTGAATCCAAACAATAGAGTACTTACATCTAATATCAAGAATACAGAATTAAGGATAGAGAAGCTTTTAATCTGAAAACATCAGGAAGCAGTTTGGAAAAGCAGAACATTCTTGGAGTGACGTATGAAAAAGGTAAAGTCATAAATGCAAAAAACTATACATCCAAAGGCATTTTGTCTGGAAAAAATTCTGCAAAACAGGTAATAGAAGCAATGAACCAGAGTGCGGATAAGGGCTTTGAGTTTTGGGTAGAGGGAGATACCTTTTATCTTGGAAATGGTATGTCATGCAGTACGAAAGAATTGCAGACAGCAGTAAAGCGAATGATACCAAGAAAAAAGATGCAGAGCAGGCAGTAGAAAAATACGGAAGCAGTAAAGCGGAAAGTACAGCGGGCTATATGAGCAAATTGGAAAAACTTGCCCCAAGTGTGGAATTTGGGATTGGAAACACACATTCATCAGCAAAAAGCGGAAAAACACTGACAATCAATCAAAAACTCTTGGAGAAAATGCAGGATGACCCCAACAAAGAAAAAGAAATGAAAGAAATAGATTCTATGTCGTGGGGATCGAATATTTCGGTACAAATAACGAATAGTGCATTTGAAAAAATGATGGTGAACAAAGAGTTTAAAAACAAAATGATGAACATCATCAGAGAGGATGCCCATGGCTCAAATATGATGTGTGGTGGAACTTTAATAAACATTGATGAAAATGGATATAAAGGTTATTCCTATATGCAGGATCATACAAAAGAGGCAGGAAGAGCGTTTGATGCACATTCCAAAGATAAAGACAGTTTTTATTCAAAAAAGTGTAAAAAAGATGAATTAAATGAACTTTGGGAGAGAGAGATTAAAAAAACGCCAATATCAAGAAAAGGCTGACGATGAGTATATGGAAAGCTTGCGTCTGAAAGATATATTTCAACACAAAGAAGATATTGCAAAATTATACGAAGAAAAAACAGTCAAAAAGTAATTGGCAGATATGTAATTACCATGTTTAGGTAAATTAACTCGTTGTGCTACTTGTTTTATTTAAACTGCATAGTTGGTGAAATATACTAAAAAAGCCCGAAAAATCCCTTCCTATTTTTAAAAGTTAAAAATTTCAGAAAATTAGCTGCTTGATTTTTCCAATGTCACAGGATGCCCGGAATATACTGTTAAATGCCATGCATAGCATATTTTGTTGAAGTTTTTCTATATCAACAATCAACTAGCACAACGGGTTAAATTATATAAATATATTTGGAGGAGGTTACTATGAGTAATACAATTAATGTGAACTATATGACACGGGCTTACAA
>ERZ772858.1914-NODE-1914-length-17851-cov-8.072938_pt1 | contig 17851 bp, 9 predicted proteins | sample MGYA00512136_ERZ772858 | MGnify/ENA primary metagenome ERZ772858 (study PRJEB29015, sample SAMEA2737726) | human gut metagenome | biome: human gut; feature: human-associated habitat; material: faeces | place: China | collected 2012 ...
ACCATTTCGATAAGTTCACACTGGGTTTGGATGTGGGTGGTATTATATATGAGATTCTCCGCAATGCCGTTTTTGATAAAAACAGAGGTATAGGTGGTCCATCCGGCCCGACAATCGGACCACCCCGGATGCATATACCTATACGGTAAAATCCCGTTATCATAATACTGGTTTACATAGATCAATCACCAGTTTCGACCTTTGAAACTTTTAGTTTCAAGCGTTGGAACTAATAGTTTCATGCCTTGAAACCATTGGTTTCAAAGGTTGAAACCAAAAGTTTCAAGCGTCTGAAACTATCTGAATGTACTGTTGATTTGATTGACTTGACTGCACGTTTCAATCACATTAACCATATCAGTTATTCCGATTGAGCTGTTCTCTTAGGAAGCATAAAATCAATTATTGGTCAATAATACATGATTTCTCAGTCTTTAATACCTGATTTCTCAGTTATTAATGGTTGAGAAATCAAACGTTAATAACTGACACATCAGACATTAACATCCTGTAAATCAAAAGATAACATTACAAAAACGATACTAATCAGGACGAGACAGAGTGAGAGCAACCGTTTGCTCTCATACTTGCCACCACGCTTGCTACCATCCCTGAAACATCGATGAATAAAGGGATACAAGTGGATAGTGAGAGCGTGATAGCAAAACGGCTATCTAATTCCTTATGGTGCGAACAGAAAAGAAGGGACTCTTTTTCTTTGAAAAAAGAGAAATCACTGTTATGTGAGACACTGTCCACAAACTATTCGAAATTCTTTCGATAAGTACATCCATTTCTCCATTCCGAACATCCGTAAGCTGTCTTCCCTTTAATGATGGTTCCCTTACCACAAACCGGACACGGTTGTCCGACAAAAGTATCTGCATTACCTGTAGCCGGAGCAGAGGCAGGAGCAGAAGGAATCGAAGCAGGAGACGGAGAAGATGCAGGAACTTTCGATTCTGCTTTCGCCTTCTTTTCTTTGGGAGCACTTGCTTTACGCTCACGCTTCTTAGGTTCTTTCTTTGCCTTTTCTTCCGTTTGGGCAACTGCCTCCTGAATAGTGATACGTCGGTTCGTATTATCTGAAAGTACGCTCATCACGATTTCAGATACCATTTGCTTCAGTTCTTCGAGGAATTGACGGGCATCGTAAGTCTTCTTTTCAATCTCACGTAGTTTCTTTTCCCATATACCGGTCAGTTCCGCAGATTTCAGCAGTTCTTCGTGGATGATCTGTACCAGTTCCACTCCCGTAGGGGTGGCTATCAGGTTCTTTCTTTCCTTGCGGATATAGTTTCGCTTGAACAACGTCTCGATAATGGCGGCACGGGTAGACGGCCGACCGATACCATTCTCCTTCAGAGCATCACGAAGTTCGTCATTATCCACCAACTTTCCGGCTGTTTCCATCGCACGAAGCAATGTTGCTTCCGTATAAGGTCTGGGCGGTTGCGTCCACTTCTCATTCAAGTCCGGAACATGAGGACCACTTTCCCCCTTGACAAAAGCAGGAAGTACATTTTCATCCTCTTCCTCTTTTTCTTCGGAAGTATCTTTCACATCTTTGGCAAAAACGACACGCCATCCCGGCTCCAGAATCTGTTTGCCGGTTACTTTAAATTCTATCTTGTCCACTTCGCCCATCACGGTAGTGGTAGAAATCTTACAATCGGGATAGAACACCGCTATAAAACGACGGGCTATCAGGTCATAGACACGACGTTCCATATCCGTCAGATTCTGTGCATAAACGCCTGTAGGGATAATGGCATGGTGATCTGTTACCTTCGAATTATCAAATACCTTTTTCGATTTAGGCAATGAAGCACCTGCCAAAGGAGCAGTCAGCACCTCATAGTCCCGAAGGCCTTTCAATATTCCGGGACACTTCGGATAAATATCGTCACTCAGGAAAGTGGTATCGACACGCGGATAAGTAGCCACTTTCTTTTCATAAAGCGACTGAATCAGCTTCAGCGTTTCATCGGCAGAATAGGCAAACTTCTTATTACACTCTACCTGAAGAGAAGTCAGGTCGAACAGACGCGGAGCATATTCCTTTCCATCCTTCTTGCCGACATTGGTGACAATGAACGGAAGGTCTTTTATGCGTTCCACCAGCGCTTCTCCCTCCTCCCGGTTGGCGATAGGGTCGATGCCGGGATTGTCTATCTTCTTCTTTCCGCCACTCTTTTCTTCTTCCGCAGCAATTTCTTCATCGCTTTTACGGATCAGAGCAGAAAAGGTGGTATCACGATAATTTGTTTTCAGTTCCCAGTATTGTTTCGGCTGGAAGTTGGCGATCTCCAGTTGGCGGTTGACAATCAATGCCAGCGTAGGAGTCTGCACACGACCGATGGAAAGCACTTGTTTGTTCTGACCGTATTTGATGGTATAAAGACGGGTGGCATTCATCCCCAGCAGCCAGTCCCCCATTGCACGGGAAAGTCCCGCTTCATACAGTGATTGAAAGTCGGACTGATCCTTTAGTTTGGCAAATCCTTCGCGGATCGCCTCTTCTGTCAGCGAAGAAATCCAAAGACGTTTCACCGGACAGCGGGCACCTGCCTTCTGCATCACCCAACGCTGGATCAATTCTCCTTCCTGGCCGGCATCACCGCAGTTGATGATTTCATCCGCGTTCTGCATCAATCCCTCAATGATGTGAAACTGTTTTTCGTAAGTAGGGTTCTCTATCAGCTTGATGCCGAACCGTGGTGGAATCATCGGTAAGCTACCCAAGTTCCATGATTTCCAGTTAGGGGTGTATTCATGCGGCTCTTTCAAGGTACAAAGATGACCGAATGTCCAGGTTACCTGGTATCCGTTTCCTTCTATATACCCTTCTTTTCTTGTATGAGCGCCGAGTACTTCGGCTATATCACGTGCTACAGACGGCTTTTCGGCTATGCAAACTATCATTTTTTCTCTTCTTGTTTTTATACTAACAGTCTACAAAGTTACATGATTATTTCTCACTGACCGCATAAAGACGAAAAAAACAGTAGCATGGCTCATTTACGATAGCCCCCGTACAATGACTTTCGGGTCATCATACGAGGGCTTCCGGATATTACCAGTCTTTCTTAAACGCATAATAATCTGCTGCCGCCTTTCTAGTTTCCATATTGGAACTCCACATATAGGAACCGTCACCTATCATTTCCGGGTCGGGATTCATATCATACAGCATCATGGTGGCATACATCATTGTACCCACTACCACGCCTTCTTTTCCATAATCCATATATGGCATATCACCAAAAACATAGAATTTATTGTTGATCACCGTTTCTCCGTCGCACAACATCATCAACTTTTCATCGACTTCCATCATCTCATCTTCAGGCAATTCCATCATTTCCGGTATAAAGACCGAGGCATACTTTTCCATCGGTATGCCAAGTATCGGTTTCAATTCTGCATCTGCGGCATAAGGATTCAAAAAGTCGGTGAGCGAGCTCCAAGCATAATCCAGATAGTCTCCGCCACGTATCCCTGCCTGTTCCTCACAAAGAGACTGAGTCGTTTCACGGGTATCGACCATCGTCAACAATTTGTCGGGCATGCCCGTTTTCAATGCTTTTATCAACTTAGCATACGAGGTATCGTTGACAGGGGATGCTCCTTCCTTTTCGTAGCCGGCTCCTTCATCCCACAAGTTCACCCCGTCCAGTTTGAAAGTGGCGACAGCGGCCTTCACCTGTGCGACAAAGTCATTGATCTGACCATCCGACAGATTGGCAAATCCCAGACCGGTACCTCCACCTTTGATTACCAGACAGACTTTCATTCCGGTCTGCCTCAACGGCTGAAGATAGCGTGCATTGTTTTTCAGGACATGCTCCATATCCAGCGTATACGTCAGCATGGCACGTCCTTGCGTCTGTGTCAGAAAAGCTGTGCGGACGTTTACTATATCTATGGTAGGACATCGCAGTACCAATTCTTCTGTCCACGGGTTAAAATAGAACTTGCTCACTGTAGATATATACTGGTCGGCTATCAGTGGATTCATGACTTCCGTATCTACATAAGCAACAGCCAAAAACTGCTTTCCTTCACGTGACGGAGGCACGATCGCAGAAATGATATATTCTACCTTTCCATACATTTCACCTGTCGCTACATCCGTAGCAAAAAATGGGAACAAGACATCCTCTCGCCCGAGATTTTCATTTTTAAAAAGGAGTTTAACTTTCGCAGACTGACGTTCACCGGCAGCAATAGTCACAGTCGTCTCACGCCCTCCGTTTATCAGGAAGTTATCGGCCAAAGGAATGGATATTCCCTCTATCGGATCGACAGCGTTGGCGGATACCGTCATATTATGCTCTTTCTTGAAGTCTATTACATACTGCATGGCATACGGCGATACATATCCGCCTTCGTCCGGTTCCAGATAACGTTCATCCATTGCGATTTTCAGTGTCAGATCCTTTTCTGCCGGCTTGCTCAAAACAAAACAGACTTCATCTTCGACTCCTGCATCGGTCATACCTCGATTTTCTTGTTCCGAACTCCCTGCTATAAGTTGTATGATCGCATTTCCCGGCGAAGTGGTACTATTAAAATACCCCAAACTTGTTACAGTTTCTTCCGGCACGGTCGACTTGTCGTGTCCGACATCGGGATTAAGCAGTGCAGCGTCTTCCTCACAAGCGGTCATCACCGACAGAAGTAACATTCCGACTCCTATATATGATAATATTCGTTTCATAATTATGTTGAGTTAATTAGGTTATTGTTCTTGATTCACTTTAGGCACTTCGATTCCGCTAGGCCATAGTTCCGCATCGGTCTTGGGATATGTCTCCACGTGCGTTGCATCTTTCCAGTAAGGAATCACTTTCGCATCATTTCCGTTGCCTGTACGGTCGGCAATGGTCATTCCCGTGCCTTCGTCAAACTTCCAGTATGCACACAGGTTCGCTTCGGACTGCGGTTCGGGAATATCATACATATTCTTGTAGATTTCCTCCTGTGTCCGTGCTACCTTCCAGATACGGGCTTCGCAGATTTCTCCGTCCAAATGACGGCTCGGATCACTCGACTCTCCGTAAGAACGTCCGAAGTAGAAATTGAAATCACCTCCGTTACCAAATTCATTATCCGCTGCTTTATCTCCCAGATTAAGAGTGGTCAGGTCGGACTTTCCATGATTGTTATCTATGTGCTGTAACTGTCCGTTTACATAGAAACAGATGGTCTTTGCTGCCAAATCCCATGTCAGGGCTATGTGATACCATTCTCCGGCCGTCAGTTGTTTGCGCTTGTCCTCACCGGGGAATTTGCCTACCGGCGTCTGCACTTGCAGCTGCTGGCGCGGGAAACTGGAATCACCAAAACGCATACATAAATATTGTTCGATTCCCATAATAGAGGAAATCTCTTTCTCAAACTGATTGACCCGAACGATTACTTCCATCGTAATAGCAGTCATATTATTTACCACATCGGCTGTCGGACTCCCCTTGTCGAATCCGGGAACAGCCACATATACATTTTTCAGATTGATGGCAGTAGTAATGGCACTCGACCGCCGGACCAGATAGTACATAGTACGAGAGCCGTTCATCAGTCCTACTTCATTCACTCCTTCGATAGTCAACGGACAAATATAGGTCGCGTCAATTTCCAGTTCATCCAGTCCGGTGAATTGAATAGCCGCTTCCGATGAAGTCGTTTTTCCTGCCGGAATGGTGACGGCTTCTGCTGTCAGCTTATAATGCCTGGCGGGCAATACTTCATACTGAGTATCATTCTTTGCATTGTACGCATCTGCCAGAGAAGGGTTTATCTGTAAGCGGACGGTTACGTCCACCCCAACCGGATAAGTCAGCTTGGCGGTAAACTTCTTGGTCTGCTCCGTCACTCTCCGGTTGAAAGTGAACGATTCTACATTACGAATCTCAGCCACACTAAGATATGCAGAATTATCAAACGGGGAATGATCACTATAATCCGTATTATCGCAGGCGGTAAAGAGCATTGTCCATACACAGCCTGTCAGTAAAAAGAATTTTCTCATTGTTTCCTCCTTACTTTATTTACCCTTTGCGGGGTTCAGCTGCTGAATAAGCCCGCGGGTTTGTTTATAAATAATGTCACTGTTATAATAGTCAGTACCTACATCGTAGATACCCACTCCCGCCAGTGGTCCTGCATTTTGGGCAAAATATGCCGCCCGATTCAGAGAAGAATGAACTGTCTTGTCATTGTCGGTCACTGTACGCCCGTGTACACTTCCCAACATCAGACGTTCGGCGCTTACTCCCCAGTTCAAAGCATGATTGATGGCCATTTCCAGATCATAATCATCGGCGGCTGCGGAAACATCGACGATATAGTAATCGAATACGCTGCGCTGTGCTTCGGACACCAGCAACGGAGTTCCTTCGAATATCAGCAGGCAGTCTGTCTGCCCCAAAGCATCCGCCAATGTTTTCACCACAGACTCATCTACGGAAGATGCGGAAGCTAATGCCACACCGTCAAACGTTCCGGCACGTACGGCATCAATGGCAGCAGAGAGAGCAGCGTTCAGCCCTTCGGCAGCCGAAGCGTCAACATAATACAGTACCCGTGTTCCGTAGTCAGTACGTACCAGTTTCATATCTTCACGGTCGAACCCGGAAAGACGGCCGGCATTGCGCATGGATACCAGATCGATACTGTCCGGCAACGCACGCAGGAAGTCTTTCTCACTGGACGATACTTCCGGCGCATTGTCCAGCCGTGCATAGACCAGTGCGTGCTTGGCGGCCTTATACGCCCGCAGCTTCTGGGTATAAGCGGCATATTGCTCCGGATTCTGTTCCTTGAACCCGTTTATCTCACTATCATGAATTTCCATCTCCGTCCAGTCATCGCAACTGACAGGAACCATCAACAGAAAGACAGACAGTAAACACAGATTTAATATTGGTTTATATTTCATAATCTCATTGATTTAAGAGGTTCTATAAAGTTCATTATTAATTCCCCGAATGATTTTTCACGTCCCACCAAAGCCGTGTTCCGGCAGCATCGGGTCCGTTCAGCATTTGTACGGCTTGTCCGATGTAGGTCGGATTCGAGTTATACTCATCGGCCGGGAAAGGCAGACGGCGGGGGCCTATAGTTACGTTAACACTGTTGTTGGGGTCTTTATTTTCCACCACAGGCAGCAGTTTGGGATAACCCGTACGACGGTGCTCAGCCCATGCTTCCACTCCGAGCGGAAAGATGGCAATCCACTTCTGAGTGATAATACGTTCCAGATTCTTTTCAAAGTTAGCGGCACCCGGTTCCCAGGCTATAGTAATAGTGCTTACGGCATCATGGCTGTATTCTCCCATCGGATCTACATAGTCAGCGGGAACTTTCTCATCATCTTTCACATACGCATCGGCTCCCGACGCTTTGCGCTCGTCAAATGATAAGGAGACTGCTTTCTCGTACAACGCCTGCGCTTCTCCGCCCATTGCCCAGCCACGTAATGCGCCTTCGGCACGGAGGAAAGTCACTTCGGCAGCATTCATCCACAGATAAGGGTCGGTGCTGCTGATGATCTGTTTGGAGTAAAGGTTAATCATATCATCTTTCTTTTTGGTGAAGATGCCGATGCGTACTCCATAGAAATCGTACACGTCCACCTTCTCGCCCTCCTGATCGACCGTTTGCACGCCCTTGACAAGCATCTTGTCCAGTCGGGGATCGTCGTAGCCTTTCATAATGGATACGAGGTCGGCACTGATACGGTAGTCACTCCAGTTATTGAACAGCAATTCGGAGCGATTCTCTGCCACGTGCAGCGCTGCATTATCATCGTTCGATTCTATGACGCCGGCGGCTACGGCAGCTTCTGCCACACGCTGCGCTTCCGCAGGTTTCACGTAGCTCATCCGCATGGCGATGCGCAGCTGCATGGAGTGCACGAATCTGCGCTATTTCGTTATATTTCCGTAGTAAAGGTCTTCCAGCTTGCGGAAAGCTTCGGACGAAAGGTCTTTATTTTCTTCCAGCACTTTGTCCGCTTCTTCGAGTTCTTTCAGCATCTGCGTGTACACCTGTTCCTGCGAATCGTAGGCTACCGCAAGGTCTTCACCTGAGTTATCATCACTCATCATGTTGGAGTAAGGAATCGGACCGTACATATCCGTCACCCGGTGCATGATACATACGCGAAGTACTTTTCCGAAAGCCAGCGCCACGGGGTCGTCCGTCTTGTTCAGCATATCGCGGTATTGCGGATACATCTCCGTGATAGGGTCGGCAAAAGGAGATTTGAGCCATCCCTGTTCGGGGTTGAAGGTCGAAAACTTCATCACCCAAGTATCTACGATGCCTTCCAGATAACCTCCGTAGGCTCCTCCTGCCATCGCATCCATAAATTGGTACAGGTGTTCACGGGTCGGGATCACCAGTCCCTGCATTCCTCTCAGTGTAGCGCCGACGATATGGTTCTCTCGCTGCATCTCTTCCGCATCCGCCTCGTATATGCTACGATTGATTTCACTGTCGAAACAGCCGCCCAAAGGCAGCATAAATACCGAAAGGATCATTATTTGAAAGTAATATATTCGTTTCATGCCAATCATAGTATTTAGAAGTTTATCTTAATGTTGAATCCTATATTCCGGGTACTCGGCATCATGAAGTAGTCGATTCCCTGATAATAGTTGTTCGTAGTAGCTACTGCTTCGGGGTCGAAAGGAGCTTTGCAGTAGATCATCCAGAGATTTTTGCCGACAAGGGAAACATTGACGTCACACACATTGCCCAGCCAACGGCGGGGGATGGTATAGCCGATACGTGCTTCCTGCAAGCGAAGATTGGTTGCACTGTAAGTATAGTAAGTAGGCAAACCGCTTTGCGACGCTACTACCGAATAAAAACCTTGCGGATTCACCCGGCTGCGTCCGTTGATCCATACTCCGCCCGCATCACGTGCGGCGGCAGAAGTCTCGGATACGCCGTAAAGGTCGAGATAAGCCTGTGTAGCCGAATAGGCGATGCCGCCCAGACGGGCTGTCAGCAGGAATCCTACATTGACGCCTTTGTAAGAGAAACTGTTGTTCCATGCCAGGTTCGCTTTGGGAAGTACACTGCCCAGTTTGATGTCACCGGCATTGTCTATCGCAGTCACATTGCCGTCATTGTCCACCAGTACATTGCCATTGATATCCCGTTTCAAGTCGGCATGAGTATAAAGGTCGCCCAATGTACCGCCTTCTTTCAGGATAAACTTCGCTTTTCCGAATCCGCGTCCTTCATCGGTTTTCAGTTCCAGTTTGTCGACGTTATATGTTTTTCCGCTTTCCGGGTGGATATAGTCTTTCACCAGTTCCACGATTTCATTCTTATTGGTCGAGAAGGTGAAACTGCTGTCCCATCCGAAGTCTCCCCAACGATGCCCGTAAGACAACATAGCCTCAAAACCGTAGTTACGCACGTATCCGGTCTGAACATACAGTTTGTCGTATCCCGAAGATACGGGGAGTTGCGGATCGAACGTCTGATTGTAGGTATTGGCATAATAGAACGATCCGCTTACTTTCAAATCTTTCCATAAAGTTGCATCCAGCCCTATTTCCCACGAATCGGTACGTTCGGGATAGAGCTTCCCGATGGGATAATGCGTCTGTGATTTCCAGTCCTGCTTGTTGGCGTCATAAGCATAGGTAGGATAAGTGAGGAAACGCGGATAGGGCGTACCAACGGAACTGAACGAACCGCGTACTTTGAGATAATCGATCCATTCCGGGAGTTTCACCATTTCGGAAATAACCGCCGAGAGTCCCACAGACGGATAAAAGAAAGACGCCTGCGGAGAATTGGTCAACTGGGATGCCCAGTCATTACGTCCGGTCAGAGTGAGGTAGAGCATACTCTTCCAGCCCACTTCCGCACTGGCAAAAACAGATTCCGTAGCTTCACGCCAGCCGACTTGCGTGGCACGTTTCTTGGCATTGTCCAAGTCATAGACGTTGAAGAGATTCGGAATACCTGTATCCCGTATCGGACCGGCATAGCCCAGTTCCTTGCTGGTGACGCCGCTATAGCTGGCACCGATATTGGCAACGATGGTAAAGTCCTGAATACGTTTATTGATATTCACAAGAACGTCCGCATAAGTCTGCGAGTATTGCCCGTTGTTTACGGTGTAATGTCCCTGCGTGCTGCCATCCGTCAATGTGGTGCTGGTGCTTGCATAGAGTTTGCCTTCATATTCGCTGTGAGTATTGTCTATACGCACTCGTCCGGCTACATTCAGCCAGTCAAGAATCTGATAACTCAGGCCTGCCGATGCCATATAACGCTTCTTATTGTTAAGCCGGAGATTGCGGTAAGCAATCCAGTAAGGATTCTGCATACGAAGATCGCCTTCGCCCTGCGGCCAGAACTGGACACTGATCTTTCGCGCCTCATCCCAGCGTTCGAAGTTCTTTATCAGCGAAAAGTCGTCTCCCCGCGGGAAGAGATAAGCGGAAACCAGCGGATTGGAATACTGTCCCTGATTGGTCATATTCCGGTCGTTCTGAAGAATATAACTGGCACTCACATCCAGTTTCATCTTATCATTCAGGAAACTGGTCGTATTGCGGAAAGTAAAATTATAACGGTTATACCGGTTGTTCGGAACCATCCCCGCCGAATTAACGGCTGCCGCCGAGAAGAAGGTCTGATTCTTGTCCGTACCGGTGGATAAAGTGACAGAGTTGGTATATACCGCACCCGTATCGAAGAAGTCCGTTGGTTCGTAACCGTTCTGAGCTGCCGGATTCAGCTTCGGTCCCCAACTGTAAATGCTGGAATTGCCGGCTTTGCCATTACTTCCCGTCCCGTAACGCCCTTGAAAATCGGGCATCTTAAAAGGATTCAGCCACTCAAAGCCGCTCGATACTCCTACCTGCAACTTACCGATTTCGCCCTTTTTCGTAGTAATCACAATGGCGCCATTCGCCGCATTGCTACCGTAAAGGGCAGCCGCAGCCGCTCCCGTCAACACGGAAATGCTCTCAATATCTTCCGGATTGATATCCGCAATTCCTTCACTGGCACCCTTTGAACCAAATTCCGTATCGCCTCCGCCTCCGAAATTGTACATCGGAATACCGTCGATGACGTACAAGGCATTACTGCTCTGCTCAATGGACTTCGTACCGCGCATCACGACTCTGCTGGCTCCACCGACTCCGGAAGAACTTGTATTAATCGTAACGCCCGCCACTTTACCGTTCAGACTATTAATGAAGTTTGCATCCTTTATCTGAGTCAGTTCATCGGACTTCACCTGCTGCACATTGTAACTCAACGCTTTCTGCTCGCGTTTGATACCAAGTGCCGTTACCACGACTTCACTTAGCAACCTGGCGTCCGAAGCCAGCTGAACATTATACGTATTCTGCACCCCCACCTTTACTGTTTGCGGAGCATAGCCTACATAAGTGATGCTGAGCGTACTGCCAACGGGGGCTTCAATTGTAAAGTTACCGTCCAGATTGGTGATCGCTCCGATGGTCGTACCTTCTACAAGTACGTTTACACCGATCAGAGGTTCGCCCTGCTCGTCCAGTACCTGTCCGGTGATCCGCTTGGCAGATACCGGTTCGGTTACTTTCTTTTCTTCCGGAACGATGATGACATATTTTCCTTTCAACTGGTAGGTATAGCCCGTACCTTTAAGGATTTCTTTCAGAGAGGTTTCCAAGGTCGCTTTTTCCAAAGCGAGATCAATGGAAGGCTTGTTGATCAACTGTGATTCGTTGTAGCCGACGGACAATTTCGTCTGCTTCTCCACTTCTTTCAGTGCCTCGATGACGGATATATTTTTCTTATGAATCGTAATCCGTGCATGGTTGCCTTGAGAAAAAGCGGGTGTCGATAAAAGCAGGCAGCACAAAAAAAGCATAAATACTCGACTCATTGCCTGCTTATTGACTATAAATTCATAAATTTGCTGCATCTTCTTAGTATTAGTTTATACAGATATAGTTAGATTCTCGGATTTAGTAGCGTCTGGGTAACGCTAATAGTAAGAATTTTGATTTCACATCCGGAGGAAGCTGCAACCTTCTTCCGGATATTTTTTCAACATAGGCTTTCTGTTTTTCAAGGTTAATGAATCAGGTTTATTCAGTTAGATGACTCAGATAGCATTTGTCCCCCACAATCTTATACTCCAGATTTCCCGTCACACGGGCAATAATATCCAGTACCTCTTCTATCGATGCATTCGGTCCGAAGCTGAGATTGAACCGGTCTTCCCTCAAACTGCGGAAACTATACACAAAGGTATACGGATATTTGCGTTCCAGTCGGGTGAAAATCTCCTCCATCGTCATACTGCGGAATACAATTTCACCCCGATGCCAAGCCGTAACATCCTGCATATCGGGACGGAGCACACTGCCCGAACGGGTATGCTTGTTATATGCCAGCTGTTCGTTCGGTTCCAATATCTTCTGTTCTTTCTGATCGTTATACTCTACCAATACCTTTCCGGAAATTAATGTAGCCGTCACTTCTTCCTCTTCCGGATAAGCGGTCACATTAAATTCTGTTCCCAAGGCAGTAATCTGGAAGTCAGATGACTTCACGATAAAAGGATGTCGCTCGTCCCGCTTCACTTTAAAGTCTGCCTCGCCTACCAAATATACACAGCGTGTATCACCGGTAAATCGCTGGGGATAAAGCAAAGTGCTTCGGGAGTTGATCATCACCTGCGTGCCATCCGGCAAAGTAATATTCCTTGTCTCGGCAGTAGGGATATAAGCCTGCAATACGTCCGGTGCCTGCCGGTTCTGCACAGCCAGATAGACGGCAACCGAAGATACGGTGATCAGCAATGCTGCCGCCACTCTCCAAGCAACCAGTCGGGTATGAAGAGTACGAATCCGCTGTCTTGTACCGATTCCGGTCAATTCGTGCATCCGCTCCAAAGAATGCTGATAATCGGGCGTCGTTACCGATTCGGTATTTTCCCAAAGTTCATTCAGGGTCTGTTCTTTTTCATTGGTATGCTCTTCGTCAGTCAACCATGCACGAAAGTCCTGATCGACTTCTTTCGGGTAGTCGTGTTTTATGTAACGGCTGATAATATCGTGAATATAATTCTTCATAAAAGTATTTATTGGTTTATAGAAACGCTTACATAAATACCACTACTCAGAAAGGCAAACTACGGGAACAGAACGGGCAGTATAACAAACATTAACACTTTGTGCAGTTCTGTCAATGTCTTATAGATATGGTCTTCTACCGTGCGTACAGGGATTTGCAGTTTTTCGGCTATTTCTTTATGAGAAAGTCCTTCTATACGGCTCATCTCAAAAACCTGTTTCCGGCGGGGAGGCAACTGATTAAGTGCCAGTTCGACAAGCAGCACGATCTCTTTATAGTAAAGATTTTCGAGAAGGGAGGTGTCTTCATCGCACAGTTCACCGATTAATTGCGAACGGATGATATGACTTTCATACTCCTGTTCCACCTTTTGATGCTTGAACAGGTTGAAGATTTCATTTCGGGTAACTGTATAAAGATAACCTGTCATAGACTCCTGCCCCTGCCACAGATCGGGACGGGTCCACAACTTTAGAAAAATATTCTGAGCGATATCTTCCGCATCTTCCTCTGACTTAGTCAACAAGCGTGCAAAGTTCTTGACACGCGGGAAGTTGGCAGCATAAAATTGCTCAAAACGGGCATCCATGTCATTTGTCTTTTCATTCATTCGCTTAGTTTTTGCAATGAAGGGGTAGACAAATATAAGCAAATCTCAGCTATGACAAAGAATGCTGGAAAAAAGGTATCCCGTCCTGTCGGTCTGGTATAACCGAAGGGCGGGATAAACTATTATTTACAAGAAAAAACGTTGTGTTTATTCTTCATCCATCAGGATTTCCAGAATCTGGCAAGCAGCCTTCGCTACCGGAGTACCGGGACCGAAAATAGCAGCTACACCTGCCTTATACAGGAAGTCATAATCCTGTGCAGGGATAACACCGCCGGCAATTACCACGATATCTTCACGACCCAGCTTTTTCAGTTCTTCCATAATCTGCGGAATCAACGTCTTGTGTCCGGCAGCCAATGAAGAAACACCTACTACGTGAACGTCATTTTCTACAGCTTCACGGGCAGCTTCCGCCGGAGTCTGGAACAATGGTCCCATGTCTACGTCGAAGCCACAGTCTGCATAACCGGTTGCTACCACTTTGGCACCACGGTCGTGACCGTCCTGTCCCATCTTCGCAACCATAATACGAGGTTGACGTCCCTCTTTCTTAGCAAACTTCTCAGCCAGTTCACATGCACGCTTGAAGTCGCCATCGTTTTTACTTTCTGATGAATACACGCCTGATATTGTTCTAATTATTGCTTTATAACGTCCTACAACCTTTTCGCAAGCATAGGAGATTTCACCCAGCGTTGCACGAACACGAGCAGCTTCTACAGCCAGTTCCAGCAAGTTACCCTTACCGGTCTCCACGCATTCGGTGATGGCTGCCAGTGCTTTGTCCACTTCTGCCTGGTTACGTCCTTCTTTCAAACGTTTCAGGTTCTCGATCTGTTCAAGACGAACTGCCGTGTTATCAATCTCAAGGATATCAATCGGAGCTTCTTTTTCCAGACGATATTTGTTCACACCAACAATAGTCTGAGAACCGCTGTCGATACGGGCCTGCGTACGAGCAGCAGCCTCTTCGATACGCATCTTAGGAATACCTGTCTCGATAGCTTTCGCCATACCACCCAGTTTTTCTACTTCCTCGATACGTTCCCAAGCCTTGTGAGCCAGTTCGTTGGTCAGAGCTTCTACGTAATAAGAACCGCCCCATGGGTCAACGTTCTTACAGATATAGGTTTCTTCCTGAATATAAATCTGAGTATTACGGGCAATACGTGCGGAGAAGTCTGTCGGAAGGGCAATAGCCTCATCCAGCGCATTGGTATGCAAAGACTGTGTATGTCCCAAAGCGGCAGCCATAGCTTCGATACAAGTACGTCCTACGTTATTGAACGGATCTTGTTCTGTCAGCGACCAGCCGGAAGTCTGAGAGTGTGTACGCAATGCCAGTGATTTCGGATTCTTCGGATTGAATTGTTTTACAATCTTAGCCCACAACATACGGGCAGCACGCATCTTCGCGATTTCCATGAAGTGATTGGTACCAATCGCCCAGAAGAAAGACAGACGGGGAGCGAACGCATCGATATCGATACCTGCCGCTGTTCCGGCACGCAGATATTCCAGACCGTCGGCCAATGTATAAGCCAGCTCGATATCTGCCGTCGCACCTGCTTCCTGCATGTGGTAACCGGAGATAGAGATGGAGTTGAACTTAGGCATCTTCTGCGAAGTATATTCGAAAATATCGGAAATAATCTTCATAGAGAATGCAGGCGGATAGATATAGGTATTACGCACCATGAACTCTTTCAGAATATCATTCTGGATAGTACCGGCCATTTCTTCGAGTTTAGCACCCTGTTCCAGACCTGCATTAATATAGAATGCCATAATCGGAAGTACCGCACCGTTCATCGTCATAGACACGGACATCTTGCTCAAAGGAATACCGTCGAACAATACTTTCATGTTTTCGAGTGAGCAGATAGATACACCAGCCTTACCTACGTCACCTACCACACGTTCGTGATCGGGGTCATAACCGCGGTGAGTAGCCAAGTCAAATGCTACGGACAAACCTTTCTGACCGGAAGCCAGGTTACGGCGATAGAAAGCATTTGATTCTTCGGCAGTAGAGAATCCGGCGTACTGACGGATAGTCCAGGGGCGAAGAGTGTACATCACTGAATACGGACCACGCAGATAAGGAGGAAGTCCGGCAGCATAGCCGAGGTGTTCCATTCCTTCGAGGTCCTCTTTTGTATAAACAGGCTTCACGTCAATGTGTTCCGGTGTATTCCAATCAGCGGAAATACCGTTAGCCTTTTGCCATTCAGCACCGTTAGCGGGCTGAAATGCAGCATATATATCTAAGTTTTTAAAATCTTTTCTCATCTTACTTCAATAGTTTGGCGTTAAACTCTTTCAAGGTATCCAGTACGTTGACACGGACATGGATGAAGTTTTCGATACCTGCTGCTTTCAGTTCGTCCATACAAGCAGGAGCACCGGCAACGATAAACATAGCGCGGCCGTCCAATGCCTTGAATGCAGGGATTGCATATTCCGCATATTCATCATCACTTGAACAGATTACGACAATATCAGCTTTGGCAGCCATAGCTGCTTCTACTCCGGCTTCTACCGTTTCAAATCCGAGATTATCAACCACTTCATAACCGGCACAAGCCAGGAAGTTGCAAGAGTACTGTGCACGTGCCTGACGCATAGCCAGATTACCGATAGTCAGCATGAATGCTTTCGGACGTTTGCCGGATGCTTCCGTTTCGAGACGCAATGCTTCAAACTCGCTGGCAGCACGGTCGAATACCAATGTATCCACATCTTTCTCACAAGTATGGTCTTTTCCACCACAGCAGCATTTTGCTTCAACCGGTTGCTTATCTCCGGCCTTTTCATTGAAGTTCGGGAATTGGTTAGTACCCAGCAATACTTCACGACGTTGGGCCACCGCTTTATGACGGGCTTTATTACTTTCGTTGACAGCAGCCTGAACAGTCCCCGCCTTCAATGCTACATAGAAACCACCGGCTTCTTCTACAGACAGGAATAAGTTCCATGCTTGCTGTGCAATAGATATTGTCAGGTTTTCAATATAATAAGAGCCGGCAGCCGGGTCAATTACTTTATCGAAATGAGATTCTTCCTTCAACAACAGTTGTTGATTGCGTGCCAGACGTTCGGAGAATTCATCCGGAGTCTCGTATGTCTTGTCAAACGGAGTCACTGTCATAGAATCCACACCACCTAATGCAGCGCTCATCGCTTCAGTCTGTGTACGGAGCAGGTTCACGTGTGCATCAAACAAAGTCAGATTGAAAGTGGAAGTTTCGGCATGAACCGCCATTTTTGCCGCGCAACGACATTCACCGTTAGCACCTTTGTTATCACAGTCGCGCAAACATTCCGGATTGTAAGAAGCTACAATATTCGCCCACAACAGACGTGCTGCACGGAATTTAGCAATTTCAAGGAAATAGTTGGAACTGATACCGAAGTTGAATTTGATTTTTTTAGCCACTATAGCAGCAGGAACACCGGCATCGGTCAGTTGGCTCATGTATTCATTACCCCAAGCCAGTGCATACCCCAATTCCTGAGAAATATAAGCTCCGGCATTGTTCAGCGATAATGCGTTCACATTCAGTACGCGGTAGAAAGGAAGCGGTTGGATAGCTTCAATCAGTGCTTTAGCAGTTTGCACCATATCACCCTTTTCCTTGCCGCGGGTCAGCATTTTGTTGAAGAAATCATAGTTGATAGAGCCTTTCAGCTTCTTCACATCATAATCCTTCTTCCGGAAATAAGCTACCAGCAGATTAGCCAGTTCAACAACGTGTCCCTGACAAGTAGAGAAGTTCAGTTCAACACACTCAGCTTGAATACCATTCAACAGAGTCTCAAGATATTCCGCATTGAGTTCTTTTGCCTTTACATGGAAAGAAAGTGAATCGACACCTTTGTTCAGGATATCCAGTGCTTTCGCATTGGCCTCTTTAGGACATTCCACTTTGATTTCCTGACGTACCAGCCATTCATTGTTGTCCTTCTTGGTTCCTCTTAAATAAGGGAATTCTCCGGGAAGTGCGTCTGTCGTCTTCAACCCTTCCAGGTCCTCCATCCGGTAGAAAGGTTTCACTTTGAATCCTTCGTTCGTCTTCCAAACGAGCTTCTTCTCAAAATCAGCACCTTTCAAGTCGGCTGTAACCT
>ERZ772858.1915-NODE-1915-length-17828-cov-3.469983_pt1 | contig 17828 bp, 19 predicted proteins | sample MGYA00512136_ERZ772858 | MGnify/ENA primary metagenome ERZ772858 (study PRJEB29015, sample SAMEA2737726) | human gut metagenome | biome: human gut; feature: human-associated habitat; material: faeces | place: China | collected 2012 ...
AATTTATCAATAAAATATTTTTTCATGAAAGGGCATATGGAAGTGAATTTTTTTTCACCTCTATATGCCTTTTAAAAGAAAAGTGAATATTTATTCATAGAATTATCGCGATAATTTTATTATAATTTCAATAAATTTTATGAATATTTTATTTATTTCTAAGGAGGTAGCAATATGGATGCTATGAAAATCGCCAACAGTATACCGATGTGGATCGCCTGTGGAATCCCGGTAATACTCGTTATCGCACAGGCCCTGATCTTTGCAAAAAAATCTTATTCGGCAGGAAAGAAGATCGGACTTACAGAAAAACAGATGAAGAATGCGATCAAGAGCAGCGCGATCACTTCCATTGGACCATCTATTGTAATCTTAAGTGGAATGCTTTCCCTTCTGATCACTGTTGGAGGACCGATGGCGTGGATGAGACTTTCCCTGATCGGTTCCGTTATGTTCGAATCAATCGCAGCAGGTTTTGGTACTGCATCAGTAGGAGTACAGCTTGGAGCAGATACACTTACACCACTTGCACTTGACATGGCAGTATGGACCATGATCCTTGGATCAATCGGATGGATCTTATTTGCAACAATTTCTGCAAGCCGTATGGACAAGGTACAGCATAAGATCTCTGGAGGAGATCCTGCAAAACTGATGGCAATCTCAAGTGCAGCTATTATCGGTGCGTTCAGTTCAATGTCATCATCCCATCTGATCAAACTTAACAAAAACTCAGTTGCCTGTGTACTCGGAGCTGTGTTTATGGCAGTACTTTTAACGATTTCAGAAAAGAAAAACATCAAATGGCTGAAAGAATGGAATCTTACGATCTCAATTCTGGCAGCAATGATCATCACAGCTGTGATTTAAGGAGGAACGAACATGGAAAATAAAGGTTTTTATGAAGGCGAATATATGCCGAAGATGCATAAGATCGGTAAACTTACCGGATTTCTTGGAGCGATATTATCGTTCTTACCGGCACTTGTACTTGCAGTTGTTTATGGACTTCTTCCGAAACCGGCAGCACTTGCTACTGCATTCATTTCAGCAGCCAGCGCATTCGGATTTCTCTGGATCGTAGAACCGATTTCTTATTTTACCGTACTTGGTCCGATAGGTACCTACATGGCGTTCATGTCTGGAAATATTTCCAACATGCGAGTTCCTTGTGCCGGTATGGCTCAGGTCGCAGCTGACGTTGAACCAGGAACAGAAAAAGGTTCGATCATTTCAGTAATCGGTATGGCGACATCCATCGTCATCAACGTATCTGTACTGACGATCGGAGTTATCCTCGGAAGCTCTGTACTTTCAGCAATGCCGGCAAGTGTGACAGAGGCATTGAATTATCTGCTTCCGGCACTGTTTGGTGCCCTGCTTATGCAGTTTGGACTGAAAAGAATCAAATTTGCAGGTGGTATGCTTGCATTTGCAATTCTCATCGGTATTGCGATCAACGCAGGTCTTTTCAACTGGCTTCCGGGAGCAGCAAACTATCTGACAACTCTTGCGAGTGTATTCGTAGCAATCGGTGTAACACTTGCAACTTATGGAAAGAAAAAAGAAGCCGGAAAGTAAGAATAGTGTATAATTGGATGGAAAAGGAGAGGTAGATATGACGAAAAAAGAGATGCTTGGGCAGATGGAGGAGCTTAAGTCTACCTGCGTGGACATCTGTACTAATTTATGGAATAATCCTGAGACTGGCGGGAATGAGCAGAAGTCAGCGGATATGATCCGTGAGCTTCTTCATCACGAAGGATTTGTGATTGTAAATGAAGAACATCTTCCACATGCGTTTTATGCAGAATATGGAAGTGGCAAACCGGTGATCGCTGTTCTTGGAGAATATGATGCGCTTCCGGGACTTTCCCAGAAATGCCAGATCACGAAAGAGCCGGTAACACCGGGAGCAGCAGGACATGGATGTGGACATAACCTTCTGGGCGCAGGGGCTGTGACAGGAGCGATCATGATCAAACGGTTTCTTGAGCAGGAAGGAATTCCGGGGACCTTAAGATTCTATGGATGCCCGGAAGAAGAATTGCTAAGTGGAAAAGTAAAAATGGCATATTATCATATGTTTGACGGATGCGATATGGCACTGAGCTGGCACCCGATGTCTGCAAACATGATTTATGATGAAGGATATCTGGCTAGTGCATCTGCGAAGTTTTATTTCAAAGGAAAAACTTCACATGCAGCATTTGCACCGGAAAGAGGGCGGAGTGCGCTTGACGCAGTGGAACTTATGAGTGTAGGCACCAACTATTTAAGAGAGCATGTAGTTGACAAGGCAAGAATCCACTATACTACAGACAGTGGCGGATTTTCACCGAATATCGTACCGGATAAAGCAAGTGCATGGTATTTTACAAGGGCTCCGCACATCAGCGATGTAAAAGACATTCTCCGCAGACTGACACTTGTGGCAAAAGGTGCTGCAATGATGACAGAGACGGAGGTTGATACCAGGATTGAATATGGCTGCTGCGATATGGTCAGCGAAAAATCATTTGCAGATCTGACATGGAAGAACCTTCAGGAGGTCGGAACACCTACTTATACGGAAGAGGAAATTGAATTTGCAAGACAGTTGCAGGCTACCGTTGATCCGGCTATCAAAGACAGAGATCAGAGAATGTATGAAGCAAAAGAAAAGGCATTAGCAGATGGTGTTGTTTCCAGAAATGCTTGGGAAAAAGCACCGCTTACTGCATCTTCGGACAGTGGAGATGTGAGCCAGATGATGCCGATGAACCTCTTTACCGCAGTTTGCTGGCCGGTTGGTGTTGCACCGCATACCTGGCAGAGCTGTGCATCTGCCGGAAGTACGATCGGACAGAAGGGTGCATTTTACGCAGCGAAAGTCATTGCGGCAACAGCATATGACCTGTATACACAGCCGGAACTGCGAAAAGAAATTCAGGACGAATTCGATGCGCAGGACAGAGAACCATATGCACCGATGTATGACGGTGAATAAAAACAAGAAAAAGTAAAGAAAAAAGATCCCGGAGCCGTGAGGTTTCCGGGATTTTTATGAGGAAAAAAAGTAAGTGTGTGACTGGATTTGACAAGAATTTTCATGAATGTTACACTGAGAAAATAGGAGAAAAACAGACTGTGCGAGGGGGGATAAGTGCAGTCAGGCAGGAGACAAAAATGGGTATCGCAATACAGGAATTATTATCGCAGGAATATTTTAAGGATTTTTACGTTCTGGCGGGGGCAAAGGGACTGCACCGTGAGATCCAGGGGATCACAGTTATGGAGGCACCGGATGCATTCCACTGGACAAAAGGGAAGGAACTGGTACTTTCATCAGGGTACGTTATTGCAAAGGAACCGGATTGTATTGAAAAAGCGTTCCGGGAGGGAAGTGTCCAGAAATCGGCGGGAATGATGATCAAAAGAGAACGATATCTGGAGAAAATACCGGAGGAGATACTGGAGCTTTTTGATCAGTATGAGGTGCCCCTTATCTCCATGCCGTTTTCAGCACCATGGATGGAAGTGATGAGCCAGATTAATACTGCTGTGCTGAACCGGACCATACGCAGGCTGCGGATCAATACCAGTCATATGACATTTCAGATGTCGAATTTTTCATATAAAGAGCAGAAGATCAAGCGGATCCTGCAGGCGATGGAGGCTGAGATGGGTTTCCCGGCATTTTTATATGATTTTGTAGAAGAAGAGGCGTATTACAGTTCGATGAATTTTCAGAAGATAGCGAAAGGATTCGGACTTGAAACAGAGGATTTCTGGGAGCCGTCAATGCCGTATACCCGGCATACGCTTTGTGATTACATGGACATGGTGAGATACCGTCTTGTGAATCAGAGTCACCAGGAGGGACCGAGAATCAGCTGGATACGGGTCCCGATTTCTGTAAATGGAAGTGTACAGGCGTATTTTGCCGTGATGGAAGCGCGGGAATTCCTGGATTATTATGATGAGTACAGTATCCGGATTGCCTATCTGATGCTGCAGGGATTATATGAGCAGATCGTAGCGGCACAGAACATGGGAAATATCGGATTTGAGAACTTTGTGTTATACGCTTTGAGTGCAACGGAAGATGATACACAGAAGATGATGTTTCAGGCGAATGTACAGGGAATTTCCATGAGTACAAAATACAGGTATGTATTGTTCCGGCGCGCGGACAATCAGGAAGAACTTCCAAACCGGAGAAAAGAGATCCTTGAGGCTTACAGGAAAAGCAGTCTGATCAAATATGCCAGAATCGCAATGATCGGAGAAAATGTGGGAATTCTTTTTTTGGAAGACAGAGAAGAAGACTGGGAGAAAGGTCATATCCTTGCACTTCTGGAAGAATTCCGGAGAAGAGTTCTGAAGAGCTGTCCGGAGACGGCACTGGAATTTGGTTATTCACTGGATGCCGCTTCTCTGGGGCATATCCGTCAGAGCATAGAGAAATGCCAGAAAGCACTGAATATGGGAAAAATGATTTATCCAAACCTTTTTGCATGGGAGTATTCTCAGCTTGGTGCACTTGCATGGCTGGATATTCCGGAAGAAGAGCTTACTCATATGCTCTCGACTTACAGTGTACTCCTGAAAGATGAAAAGAATATCGAGCTTTTAAAGACTTTAAAAGTATATCTGGAAAATAATATGAACTACAGCGCAACGGCTGAAAAATTATATGTACATATCAATACGATCAGGAAGAGGATCGACAAGGTAAACGAACTTCTGCAGATTGACTGGAGCGATAATATTGCACGGATGAATGCAGAGCTTTTACTGCGCTTTTTGAATCTGGAAGAAAAAATTTAACGTTTCCTTGAACAAGAATTGATGATTTTCAGGGCAAAAGATGATACAATATATATTGTGTGAAAAAAAAGACAAAAAGGGAGATGCCTATGCCAAAGAAACAGAAGGCAAAGATAAAGCAGAAAAATAAGTGCCCTGAAAAGCTGATCCGGACAGAGGCTGCAAAAGAGATTGCAGAGATAGACCGTTCGCTTCAGGATCAGAAGTATCAGCTCAGATGCAGAGCTGCAATCGATCTTCTTACAGCAAAGCTGAATATGATAAATGCAGATCTTTCGCGCAAGAAACGCCATGTTGTGATCAACCAGATCAGCAGCAGAGTGAAGACGGCAGAGAGTATTTATACAAAACTGATCCGGAAAGGCCTGGAGCCGGATTTTGACACGGCAAGAGCAGAACTGAAGGATTTGATCGGAATCCGCGTGGTCTGTCCATTTGAAGATGAAGTGTACGAGGTCGCAGACCGTCTGAAAGCGCAGGGAGATGTACAGATCATCCGTGAGAAAGATTATATTAAGAATCCCAAAAAGAACGGATACAAGAGTCTTCACATGATCGTGGAGGTCCCAATTTATTCATCCAAAGGACCACTGAAGGAAAAGGTGGAGATCCAACTCCGTACGGTGGCAATGGATTACTGGTCTGTGCTCGAGTACCAGATATTTTATAAGAAGACAGAGAATGAAGAGGTTGCAAAGGAATTAAAAACCTATGCAGATGAAATTTCTGAGCTGGATGCAAAAATGCTGAAACTCAGGGATAAGATTGAAAAAATGTAGTAGAAACACAGGGAAAGAATGTGCGAAGGCGCATTCTTTTTTTGATACAATCAGGAAATCAATTGCATAGGCATTCCAGTTAGGTTATAATCTAGTACAGTATGGACAGATATATTACAGAATGGATATGAGGAAATACTATGAAAATGATTAAGACAGATAAACTTGTATTTGAATATGCAAAGCGTGACGAAGAAGGCAATATTATAGGGAAAAGCCGCGCTATTGATGAGGTATCGCTGGATATCGAGCCGGGACAGTTTATTGCGATCCTGGGGCATAATGGCTCTGGGAAGTCTACACTTGCAAAGCATATGAATGCCCTGCTGGTTCCGTCTGACGGAACCATGTGGGTAGACGGAATGGACACGAAGGAAGAAGAGCATCTGTGGGATGTACGTCAGAGCGCCGGAATGGTATTCCAGAATCCGGATAACCAGATCATAGGAACGGTCGTTGAGGAAGACGTGGGATTTGGTCCGGAGAACCTGGGCGTGCCGACAGAGGAAATCTGGCAGAGAGTGGAAGATAGCCTGAAAGCGGTTGGGATGATTGAATATCGTCACCATTCACCGAATAAATTGTCCGGGGGGCAAAAGCAGAGGGTTGCAATCGCCGGTGTCATGGCAATGCGTCCAAAGTGTATTGTACTGGATGAGCCAACTGCGATGCTGGATCCGAATGGAAGAAAAGAAGTACTTCGAAGCGTGATGGAGCTGAGAAAAAGAGAACACATTACAGTGATTCTGATCACCCATTATATGGAAGAGGTTGTAGATGCAGACCACGTATTCGTAATGGATCACGGTCATGTGGTAATGCAGGGAACACCGAGAGAAATCTTTTCACAGGTGGATACTTTAAAGCACTACAGACTGGATGTGCCGCAGGTGACGATCCTTGCTGATGAACTGAGAAAAAGAGGACTTGATATTCCGGCGGGAGTTTTGAAGAAGGAAGAATTGGTGGAGATATTATGTCGATTAAATTAGAACATATCAATTATGTATACAGTGAAGGAACTGCATATGAAAAGCATGCGCTGAAGGATGTATCCCTGGAAATCCCACACGGTGAATTTGTCGGGATCATTGGTCACACCGGCTCCGGTAAATCGACACTGATCCAGCACCTGAACGGACTGATCAAGGCGACAAGCGGAGCACTTTATTACAACGGAGAGAATATTTACGGAGAAAACTATAACTTACGTGAGCTGCGAAATCAGGTCGGGCTGGTCTTTCAGTATCCGGAGCATCAGCTTTTTGAGGTCAATGTACTTCAGGATGTCTGTTTTGGACCGAAGAATCAGGGACTTTCACCGGAAGAATGTGAAAAGCGGGCAAGAGAGGCGTTGCAGCTTGTTGGTCTCAAAGAAAAATATTACGATCATTCCCCGTTTGATCTGTCTGGCGGACAGAAAAGACGTGCAGCGATCGCAGGTGTACTGGCAATGCGTCCGAAGGTACTGGTTCTGGATGAACCGACTGCAGGACTGGATCCGAAGGGAAGAGATGAGATCCTGGATCAGATTGCCTATCTGCACGAAAAAGCAGACATGACTGTCATTTTAGTTTCCCACAGTATGGAAGATATTGCAAAATATGTGGATCGTATTATTGTGATGAATAAAGGCAGCGTCATGTTTAATGATGTGCCAAAGAAGGTGTTTGCACACTACAAAGAACTGGAAAGTGTGGGACTTGCAGCACCACAGGTAACGTACATCATGCATGCGCTGAAGGAAAAGGGAATGGATGTTCCGACAGATGCAACCACGATAGAAGAAGCAGCGGATGGCATTATGAAAGCACTGAAGAAGGAGAGGGCAGCCAAATGATTCGAGACATAACGATTGGACAATATTATCCGGCTGACAGCCATATCCATAAGCTGGATCCGCGTGTGAAGATTGTATGCACACTGCTGTATCTGATTTCTCTTTTTACATTTAAAAGTATTTTGGGATATGTACTTGCGACTGTGTTCCTGTTTGGATGCATTAAGCTGGCGAAGGTACCGTTTAAATTCATTGTCAGAGGACTGAAGCCAATTATCATTCTGCTTCTGATCACAGTAGGTTTCAACTTATTTCTGACACCGGGCGGAAAGACACTGGTCCATGTGGGCTTTATCAAGATCACGGAGTACGGCTTAAGCACAGCGGTTTATATGGCGATCCGGCTGATCTATCTGATTATGGGATCCTCACTTATGACACTGACAACTACACCGAATTCACTGACAGACGGTCTGGAGAAGCTTCTTCACCCATTGAATAAGCTCCATGTACCGGTACATGAGATTTCGATGATGATGTCGATCGCACTTCGTTTTATTCCGATTCTTCTGGAGGAGACGGATAAGATCATGAAGGCACAGATTGCCAGAGGTGCGGATATGGAAAGTGGAAATCTAATCCAGAAGGCAAAGGCAATGATTCCGATCCTGGTTCCGCTCTTTGTATCCGCATTCCGCCGTGCCAATGATCTTGCAATGGCAATGGAAGCAAGATGTTATCGCGGTGGCAATGGCAGAACCAAGATGAAACCTCTGATTTATAAGAGTGCTGACCACATGGCATACCTGATTACGATCCTGTATGTTGTGATCGCATTTGTTGTTGGAAGATATGTTCCATTCAAGCTGTGGATCTTTTAAGGAGTCATAAGATGAGAAGAATCAGATTAACAGTGGCTTATGATGGAACAAATTATTGTGGCTGGCAGATCCAGCCAAATGGAATTACGATTGAGGAAGTGCTGAATAAGGCAATCTGTAAGCTCACCGGAGAAGAGATTCAGGTGATAGGGGCGAGTCGGACGGATTCCGGGGTTCATGCAAGAGGAAATATTGCTGTGTTTGATACGGAAAGCAGGATACCGGCAGAACGTTTTTCTTATGCCCTGAATCAGCGTCTTCCGAAAGATATTGTAGTTGTAAAATCAGATGAGGTGGATCTTAACTGGCATCCGCGTTATCAGGATACTCTGAAAACCTATGAATATCACATCATCAATACAAAAGTGCCGATTCCGACAGAGAGGCTTTATAATTACTTTGTAAGTTTTGATCTGGACATGGAGCAGATGAGGCGGGGAGCGGCTTATCTGGTAGGAGAACACGATTTTGCACCATTTTGCTGTATCCGTACTAATGCAAAGACAACGGTGCGGACAATCACGGATTTGCAGATTCTGCAAAGCGGAGAGCATATTACGATCCGGATTACGGGAAATGGATTTTTGTATAACATGGTGCGCATCATAGCCGGGGTACTGGTGCGTGTCGGAAGAGGATTTTACGAACCGGAAAAGGTAAAGGAACTTTTGGAAGGCGGAGAAAGAACCAGGGAAGCGGTCACGGCACCGCCGCAGGGACTCTGCCTGATGGAAATCCGCTATCAGAATGAAGAATAGTGCATGAGTCTGCTTTTTAGGCAGGCTCATTTTTTAACAGGAGATTCCGAATAGAAGGTATTACATATCGGAGAAATTTTACAATAGAAAAACTCTATAGAGAAGTCGGACTATCCGGATAAACAATAAGTAAAACAGGCAGTTTTATTGAAGAAATATTGTGAAAATGTTATCCTAATAATCAGAGACATTTTGGGAAAACAGCATAGAAACATCATGTCATTAAAGAGAGAAAAGGGAAGAAATATGAATTATGTAGGAATTGATATCGGATCAACAGCATCCAAGGTTGTTGTTGAAGGAGATAAGAAAGAACATTTCGTACTGCCGACAGGATGGAGCAGCAAAGAGACGTGCGAAAAGATCAAGAATAAGCTGCTTGAGATGGGGATAGATGTTACCTCAGATGATACAAAGGTAGTTGCTACAGGATATGGAAGAATTGCAGTTGATTTTGCAGATCATGTAATTACAGAGATTACCTGCCATGCCAGAGGTGGTCGTGAACTTGCAGGGGGGGACTGTTCGATCATTGATGTGGGAGGACAGGATACGAAGGTGATCATTGTACAGAATGGAATGGTATCTGATTTCCAGATGAATGATAAATGTTCGGCGGGAACAGGAAAGTTTCTGGAGATCATGGCGAACCGCCTGGGTGTTACGATCAATGAATTATTTGATATGGCGGCAGCAGGAGAAGTTATTCCGATCAGCTCACTTTGTACGGTATTTGCCGAATCTGAGGTGATTAACTATATCGGAGAAGGAAAAAAGCGTGAAGATATTGCGGCCGGAGTTGTAGATTCTGTTGCCAATAAAGTAGTGCAGCTTGCGCAGAAAAAGGAACTTGGAGACAGAGTGATCCTGACCGGAGGACTCAGTCACAGCATTTATTTCACAGGAATCCTGTCAGACAAGCTGGATCAGAAAGTGGAATCAGAAGAGTTTGGCCGTTTTGCGGGGGCATACGGGGCAGCACTTCTTGCCAGAGAAAAAAAGGATAAAAGGAGATAATGAAAATGGAACTGATTAAAGATTTACCAGAGGTATTTGAGGAATTCGCAGAGCAGAGACAGAAATCGTTTCTGGCTGTCAAGGAGTTAAAAGAGAAAGGGGTTCCGGTTGTTGGATCGTACTGTACATATTTCCCGAAAGAGATTGCAATGGCGATGGGAGCAGGATGTGTAAGCCTTTGCTCGACTTCGGACGAGACGATTCCGGAGGCAGAAAAGGATCTTCCGAAGAATCTCTGTCCGCTGATCAAATCAAGCTATGGATTTGCAAAGACAGATAAATGTCCGTTCTTCTATTTCTCAGATGTAGTAGTTGGGGAAACAACCTGTGATGGTAAGAAGAAGATGTATGAATATATGTCAGAATTCAAAGATGTATTTATCATGGAACTTCCGAATAGCCAGAGAGAACCGGGACTTCAGCTCTGGAAAGGCGAGATCATCCGTTTCAAGGAATATCTGGAACAGAAATTTGGCGTGACGATCACGGAAGAGCAGATCCGTGAAGCTGTAAAGACAGAGAATCAGGCACGTCGATCCTTAAAGAAACTTTATGAAGTAATGAAATATGATCCGGCTCCGATCAAAGGACAGGATCTGTTCAAAGTTCTGTACGGAAGCACCTTCAAATTTGACCGTTCCCTGATCCCGGGTGAAGTGGATGCTCTTACTGCGAAGATTGAAAAAGAATATGCAGAGGGCAAGAGAGAAGAGAAGAAACCACGTATCCTGATCACAGGATGTCCAATCGGAGGAGCAACTGAAAAAGTAATCCGTGCCGTAGAAGACAACGGTGGTATTGTTGTAACTTTTGAAAATTGCAGCGGTGCAAAATCCATTGACAAGCTGGTAGACGAGGACGCAGAAGATATCTACGATGCAATCGCAAGAAGATACCTCAGCATTGGATGTTCTGTTATGACGCCGAACCCGAATCGTCTGGAGCTTCTTGGAAGACTGATCGACGAATATCAGGTAGACGGTGTGGTAGATATGATCCTTCAGGCCTGTCATACCTACAATGTGGAGACCAATACCATCCGCAAGTTTGTAACAGGTGAAAAGGGAATTCCGTATATCAGTGTGGAAACCGATTACTCTCAGGCAGACATCGGACAGCTGAACACCAGACTTGCTGCGTTTGTTGAGATGCTGTAAATGGAGAGTACGACGAAGAGAAATGCGTTTCAGTTCCGCAGGGCGAATGAGGAGGATCTTCCTGAAATCTGTCGTATAGTAAAGCTTGCCAGAGAAAGTGTTCCCGTGAAAGAATGGTTTGAGGCAGAGGATGAAGAATTTCTTGCAAAGCATATCCGTGAGGAAGGATTTACCCTTTTGGCAAAGAAAAATGGACAGACTGCAGCAATCATGATTGTCCGTATTCCCGGACTGGCAGAGGACAACCTGGGAGAATATCTGAAGATTTCCAGGGAAGAAATGAAGCGGGTTGCGCATCTGGAGATTGCTGTTGTAGTACCGGAGTATCAGGGATACGGACTGCAATATGAGCTTTTCTGTCAGTCAGAAGCAATCGTAAAAAATAAGCAGATGAGGTATCTGATGGCAACAGTTCATCCGGATAATATATACAGTTTTCGCAATATGGAAAAGCTTGGAATGAAGACAGTTCTCGAGACAAAGAAGTATGGCGGGAAACGAAGATATGTTATGAGTAAAACATTAGAATATTAGAAAAAGTGAAAGAGCTTGCAGAAAGTGTAATGAAACATTTTTTGTAAGCTCTTTTTGTGTACAGCAAAAAGAGCTAAAATGAGAAAGTTTCTTAACTGATAACTTTAATATTGACATGCTAACTAGTGATAATATAAACTACTATAAGTTAGAATATACAAACAAAGAGGAAACAAAATGAAATTCATAAATAAGATCATTGTGGTCTGTTTGTGTGCATCTGTATTTGCAGGCGGATGCGGTCAAAGTGGACAGGATACGACAAAGAGTAAAAAAAGTGAAAGTACAGGCAGTTCGAAAAAGAGTACGGAGCAGGCTTCTTCGGATACCGAGGCATCAAAAGACATTTTTGCAATGGATACCTATATGACAGTGACAGCATATGGAGAAAAAGCACAGGATGCGGTGGATGCCGCTGAAGCAGAGATTGAAAGATTAGATACACTTTTATCAACGGGAAATGCAGACAGTGAGATTGTAAAACTGAATGAACAGAAAAGTGCAACACTTTCAGAAGATGGAGGATATCTTGTGAAGCGCGCACTGGAACTGAATAAGGAAACGGATGGGGCATTTGATATCGCAATTTATCCGGTTATGGAGGCGTGGGGATTTCCGACACAGAATTTCCGTGTCCCGTCAGCTGACGAACTGACAGGGCTTCTGAAGCATGTGGATGCAGCGAAGATCTCATACGATAAGGATACAAGAGAAATCTCTTTTGAAGATGACCAGATGAAAATCGACCTTGGAGGAATTGCAAAAGGCTATACTTCCTCGCGGATTATGGATATTTTCAAAGAAAACGGGATTACAAGTGGTCTGGTAAATCTGGGTGGAAATGTACAGGCACTCGGAACCAAGACAGACGGAAGCAACTGGCGGGTTGCGGTACAGAGTCCGGACGACACAGAGGATTATCTGGGAGTTTTATCTATTCAGGATAAAGCGGTGATCACATCTGGTGGATATGAACGCTATTTTGAACAGGATGGTGTGACCTATCATCACATTATTGATCCAAAGACCGGATATCCGGCAGAGAACGGACTGGTATCTGTCACAATCGTAAGCTCGGACGGAACCCTTGCAGATGGGCTTTCCACCTCCCTTTTTATCATGGGAGAAGAAAAAGCGGCAGAGTTCTGGAAGGTGCACAGTAATGAGTTTGAGGCGATCTTTGCGACAGATGATGGGACGATTTATGTGACAGAAGGTCTGAAAGACAGCTTTACAACGGATCTTGACATGAAGGTTATTACGAAATAATTTGCGTGAAATGAGAGGATAATGAGAGATGGACATCAAAGAAACCGGTAAAAAATTAAAACCGTTTGCACCCGTTCTTTCAGTTGCACTGGTTACGGCGTGCGTGGCAGGCTCTTTAAGTGGATATGAGGCTCCGGTCTATGCAGCGACACAGGAAGAAACACCGGTAAAAAAAGAAGAAACAAAAGAGAAGAAAGAAGAAAAAAAGACAGCAGCCAAAGGAACATTTGACTTGGAGGATGGTGTGTATAAGGGAACCGGAACAGGGTATGCAGGAGACATCACCGTATCGGTACTGATCAAGGACAAGCAGATCGTTTCGATTGATATTCTGAGCTCTTCCGATGATGCGGCGTTTTTCACGCGTGCGAAAGCGGTGATCGACAAGATCATCGAAGGACAGATGCTGGATGTGGATACTGTATCGGGAGCAACTTTCAGTTCCAGAGGAATCATCAGTGCGGTGAAAAATGCGCTGACCGGGGAAAAGGATACCAGTGAGACAGGACAGGCGCAGTCCGGTCAGACAGGGGCGGCGGCAGGAAGCTCAACTAGTGTGGCACAGGTAGAAGATGTGGCAGCGTATAAGGACGGAACTTATTACGGTTCGGGAACCGGATTTGGCGGTCCACTGAAGGTTATGGTAGAAATCAGCGGAGGAAAGATCGCATCCATCCAGATCGTGGAGAACAGCGACGGAAGCGATTACATTTCCAAAGCAGCTTCTCTGATTGATTCTATTATTACGACACAGAGTACTAATGTGGATACGGTGTCAGGGGCAACCTACAGCTCTGTTGGAATTATCCAGGCAGTCCGGGATGCACTGGGTCAGGCGGCGGTAAATGGTACATCGGACAGCACGCAAAATAACAATAACAACAGTTCGTCAGATGACGATAGTTCTACTGTAACCGGAACTGTTCCGTACAAGGAAGGGATCTATTACGGAACAGCAGAGGGTTACAGCGGAGATGTATCCGTTGCAGTCGTGATCCAGGAAAAGACGATCAAAGCAATCCTGATCACAGAAAGCTCAGATGATGAAGCATTCTTTAACCGCGCAATGGATGTTGTGAAAAAGGTGATAAGGACACAGAAGACAGACGATGTAGATACGGTGTCAGGAGCAACCTACAGTTCCAAAGGACTGTTAAATGCGATCAAGAATGCACTGAAACAGGCAAAGAAAGTGACAAATGGAGAACCCATTGATGAGAAGCCGGATTTGACAGAATTAAAAGAACTGATCGAGAAAGCTGAGAAGTTGGAAGAAGATAAATACACAGAAACAAGCTGGGCAGTTCTGCAGACCAGACTTGCGGACGCAAAAGATACACTTGAGGAAACGAAACAGACTGCGGTTGATAAAGCGGTGGAAAAGCTGAAAACAGCAATTGCTCAGCTGGAATCAAAAGATGGAAAAGACGAAGAAAATACAAAATATGTCAGTGGAACTTATGAAGTGACCGTTCCGTGTACGCCGGATGAAGACGAAGACTTTGAAGAGTATGAGTTGACAATGTCGGTGGAGATCCGCAACGATAAAATTGTGTCAATTACGGATATCACAGGCGATGGTGCAAGCAGTAATGACAGCTATATTAAGAGAGCGGTAAATGGTACTTCAAGCATAAAAGGTGTGGTATCCCAAATCATAGATAAAGGAATGCCGGAGGATATTGATACTGTTTCCCGTGCGACCTGCTCTTCCAATGCAATCCTGGAAGGATGCAAAAAAGTACTGGAAGCAGCAGAAAGACCGACAGATATGGAGGCTGAATAACAATGAGAGAATTCTGGGTAAGACTGGTAAGTATGCTCGCGATCGTGGGAGTTCTGCTGGGATACAATTCAGTGCTGGATGTGCGTGCGAAAGAAGATGAGATCGCCCGGCTTTCCGCACAGGTTGCCGGAAACGGACAATCAGACAGTGAAAATGGAGGTTCCACAAACTACAAGGACGGAACCTATACCGGGGAAGCTGATGGATTTGGCGGAACGATTCAGGTAGAAGTGAAGATTGAGAAAAGCAAGATTGCAGAGATCAATGTGATATCGGCAGAGAAAGAAGACGGAGCATACCTTTCCATGGCAAAGGATATGATTCCGAAGATCATCGATGCACAGAGCGCAGATATAGATACGATCAGTGGTGCGACATTCAGCTCGACCGGAATCAAAAATGCATCGGAACAGGCTCTGGAAAAGGCGGTAAAGTAACGTGAAAAAGATGGATATTCATAATTTAACGGCGAAAGATATAAAAAAATTACATATATGGCTGAGAGCATTGATCCAGGTACTTTATTTTCTGTTTATCCCATCTGTGTATACAGCGGCATTTGCCGGAGTGAAATACATCTTTACACAGATCGGTGCAGGCGAAAAGGTTGCCGTGACCTCTTTCGTGACAGTACTGGTTGTGATCTGCATTTATACGATCCTGTTCGGAAGATTCTTCTGCGGATTTGCCTGTGCATTCGGTACGCTGGGAGACGGCGTGCATGCACTCTATGTGTGGATCTGTAAAAAAATGAAAAAGAAACCGCTTCAGATCGCAGAAGCGTGGACAGAAAAGCTCTGTTATCTGAAATATATTGTACTGGCACTGATTTCAATCTTGTGCTTTGCAGGCGTATATAGCAAGGCAAAAGGAACCAGCCCATGGGATGTATTTTCCATGCTTCATGCCGGCAACTTTAAGCTTGGCGGATATCTGGTGGGACTCGTCCTTCTGGTTCTGATCCTTGCAGGAATGTGCTTTGAAGAACGTTTTTTCTGCAGAAATTTTTGTCCGATGGGAGCTGTGTTTTCCCTGCTTCCGGTCCTTCCGTTTTTCGCACTTCACAGAGACCGGAAAAACTGCATCAAAGGATGTAAGGCATGTACAAAGAAATGTCCTTCTAACATTGGACTTCCGGAAGATGGATCTCCGAAGGTAGAAGGGGACTGTTTCCAGTGTCAGAAATGTATCGATACCTGTCCGAAAGGAAATATTCATACCGGAGTAAAAGGACTTTGTGGAAATGAATTCTGGTTTACGATTTTGCGGGCAGTAATCTTACTGATTCTTCTACTCTGGCTGGGTGTATAGAAGATGAAGAAGAAAGATCTGATACTTGGAGCAGGAATTATTGTGATTGCGCTTGCGATGCTGCTTGTGATGCAGCTGACGAGAGGGGAAGAAGGAAATCAGATCCGGGTTACGCTGGATGGGAAAATCTATGGAACGTATTCCTTGTCGAAGGATCAGACCATCGAAGTAAAGGACGGCGATTTTTATAACCGGATCCGGATCGAAGACGGAAAGGCGTATATGGAAGAGGCAAACTGCCCGGATGGATACTGTGAAGAGCAGGGAAAGATCAGCGGGCATACACAGACGATCGTCTGTCTGCCACATAAGCTCGTAGTAGAGGTTCTGGAAAATGAGAATGACCAGAGCTTTGGAACTTCAGATCCGGAAGATGTAGCTCCGGATACGATTGCAAAATGATAAAGGAAAAATAGATGAATAAAAACAAAAAACTTGCCAATATGGCAATGCTGGTTGCGCTGGCGATGATATTTAGTTATGTGGAAAGCTTAATACCGATCAATTTCGGGATACCGGGAATGAAGCTCGGAGTTGCCAATCTGGTGACAGTGACCGGGCTGTACTTTCTGGAATTTCCGGAAGTATTTCTGGTGGTAGTTATGCGAATCCTGCTGACCGGCTTTTTATTTGGAAATGGAATGTCGATCGTTTACAGCCTGGCAGGAGGAATCTTAAGCTTTCTGGTCATGGCGCTGATGAAGAGGCTGAAAGGATTTTCCGTAGCCGGAGTCAGTATCGCCGGAGGCGTGTCACACAATATCGGTCAGATCATTGTGGCATCAGTTGTGGTAGAGAATCTGAAACTGATCTATTATCTTCCGGCACTTCTGATCGCCGGTACAGTGACCGGATTTGTGATGGGAATGATAAGTAAAAAGTTGCTTCCGATCGTAAAAAGAGAATCGGAGAGAGAGGCGCAGATAGGTTAATTTTTTTTTTGATTATGGGTTAGCAGAAACTAACTTAATAATAAATTTTATCAACAACAAGGAGGTAATTATGGGAAAGGGAACAATTAAGACAAAAGCTATGACGATGGCTGTGGCAATGTCGATGGTAGCTGGACTTTGTCCGTCGACGGTGTTTGCGGCATCGGAAAACGAAGTTGCAGCAGATGGAACTTATACGAAAACGGCGCATGTAACAAGAATAGAATCTATAGATTCGGATGATGAATGGAATGAATATGATGTAGAGGTAAGTCTTACAGTAAAAAATGGAAAATTTGCAGATATTACTGTAACACCAGGAGAAGGATATGATTCTGGAAATAGCAGTTACTTTAATAAAGCTTATAATAAATCAAAAGGAATCAAGACGCTGCTTGAAGGAAAAGATGCGACAGAAGATGTAGTGAATAGCTGGAAAACAGATGGTACAGATGCGGTAAGTGGTGCTACACGTACAGCAACAGCAGTTAAAGTAGCTGCACTTGCGGCAATTCAGTCCGCACCAACAGCTTCAACTGAAATAACAGTAGATACATCTGCTCTTGAAAATGCAATTTCAACAGCAGAAGGCTTAAGTAAGGACGCATACACAGAAGCAAGCTGGACAGCAATGCAGGAAAAGTTAACAGCAGCAAAAGAAGCTCTTACAGCAAAAGAATCACAATCCGTAGTAGATACAGCAGCAGATACTTTAACAAAAGCAATTGATGCACTTGTGTCGAAAACACCAGACGTACAGAATGAAGTCTATGTATTAATGAACATCCCATATGCCGATTTCTATAAAGCAG
>ERZ772858.1935-NODE-1935-length-17737-cov-10.967198_pt1 | contig 17737 bp, 19 predicted proteins | sample MGYA00512136_ERZ772858 | MGnify/ENA primary metagenome ERZ772858 (study PRJEB29015, sample SAMEA2737726) | human gut metagenome | biome: human gut; feature: human-associated habitat; material: faeces | place: China | collected 2012 ...
TCTGGGTATACTTTGTCATGACACTGGACGAGTTCGAAAAAATGCCTGTGGTATTTATTCACTATTTCAGAAATAAATGGCTTACGAATATTACCAGAGATTTTGAGTGATGACCTCAGAAATAAATGATTGACAAATCAACATGAACGGTGTATATTTTCAACATGAACAGCGTTCAGATATGAACAATAAAAGAAATGACGGAATGTCAAAGGGGGAAATCATGAATCGTCTTGCTACTTCAAAAGAAGATATATTGGCTGCCAGCAGGGAGCTGATCAAAGAAAACGGATGGGCGGCTGTAAGCATAAGATCAGTTGCAGCGAAATGTTCCGTTTCAGCCGGCACGATTTATAATTACTACGAATCCAAGGCAGAGCTGCTTGGTGCTACCATTGAGAGTGTCTGGCAGGAAATCTTTTTTCATCCGGAAGACGAGCAGGTATTTCATGATGTTACAACTTGCATTTCATGGATTTATGAACGGTTCAAATATGGCAATAAGCGGTTTCCGGGATTTTTCTCTTTACATTCCTTTGGTTTCATGAAGGAAGGGAAGGATGATGGAAAGAAAAGGATGATGCGCACATGGGAACATATTTTAAATGGGCTATGTGAAGTTTTAAAAAATGACCCTGAGATCCGTCCGGGCGTATTTGATGAGAATTTTACAGAAAGGCAGTTTGCAGAAATCCTGTTTTCCCTCATGCTGGTATCAGTGATCCGCGAGGATTATGATCCGTCCTCTGTGTTGATGCTTATCAACAAAACATTATATTAAAAGTAGTTATTGTTCACATTGTGTGTGATCAGTAACGGAAATTCTCCCACTTTAAAGTGGGAAAATTTTTGAACCAAAATGAACAGTGTTCATATATCGTAATTTTTAAATGTTTGCAATTAGGTTGAGGCTGTTTTAGCAGAGCAACGTAATTCAATATAAAATTTTAAAATAAGAAAGGAAATTTATCATGCAGGCAATTGTAGAAACTTTATTTGACACCGTATATTTAATCTCGGTAATCACGGTCGGAATTTTAATGATCAGAAAGAGTAAAGGAAACCGCCAGTTTACTATGTTTGGAATTATGGCAGTTCTTTTGGGAAGTGGAGATGCATTCCATCTGGTTCCACGTGCGCTGGCTCTTTGCACAACAGGTCTTGAGAACTTTACTGTACAGTTAGGACTGGGCAAATGGATCACATCTGTAACGATGACAATCTTTTACGTTGTACTTTATCACATCTGGCGTGAACGCTATCAGATCAAAGGTCATAGTGCAGCGACAGCAGCTGTTTACGGTCTTGCAGGATTAAGAATTATTTTGTGTATGATGCCACAGAATAACTGGCTTAGTGCATCAGCTCAGCTTTCATGGGGTATTTACCGTAATATTCCGTTTGCACTGATGGGAATCCTGATCATTGTTTTATTTTATAAAAGCGCAAAAGAGAACAATGACAGATCTTTCCGTTTTATGTGGCTGACAATCGTTTTAAGCTTTGCATTCTATATCCCGGTTGTGCTGTGGGCGGATGTCATTCCGATGATTGGTATGCTGATGATCCCTAAAACATGTGCATATGTCTGGACAGTCGTGATCGGTTACAATGCGATGAAAAAAGAGATTGTTTAAGAAAAACTTTTTTATGTAACAATAAGAGGGCATATGTTCGTCGACGGTGAATAAAGTAATAAAAACGCTGAATTTAAAAAAAACAGTGATTTTCTTTTGGAAAAGTAGTATTATTTCACTGTAGATGAAAGGAGTGTGTGGATATGGAGCCATATAAAGCAAAAAAAATGCCTTTAGAATACAAAATTGATAAAGAAATGCTGATGTTGATATCAGAAGCAAATGTGAAGTATGGGGAATATAAGTCTCTTTTAAACACTTTGGAATTTGATGCAGGTTTCTTCCTGGATTCTGTTATTTTGAATGAAAGTTATAAATCAACACAGATCGAGGGTACCCAGATTTCACAAGATGAGATGTACTACCTGAAGTACATGGAAATAACGGATGATAGCAGAGAAATTCAAAATCTTAAAAAGACAATAGAATATGCATCTTCAAATTTACAGGTGGGAAATAAGATCAGCTATGAGCTTGTCAATGAAATGCATAGGATCATACTGGATAGTGTCCGTGGATCACAGCGAAATCCAGGTCAAATAAGAACTACACAAAATTGGATCGGACCAAGGGGATGTACCATTGATACCGCAACATTTGTTCCGCCAATTCCTGAAGAGGTATATGGATTGCTCAAAAATCTATATGAATACATGAATGATGAATTTGAGGATCCGTTGTTGGTAAATATTGCCTTATCACATATGCAGTTTGAAACTATTCATGCGTATAAGGATGGAAACGGACGTCTTGGCAGAGCCTTGATACCGGTACAAATGGCGATGTTGGATCAAAGCACACCTATTTTGTATATGTCAGAGATACTTGAGTTATATAAACCGTCATATCAGAGAAATCTGATGGAATGTAGACGAGGAAATGTATCCGGATATATTAAGTTCTTCTTACAATGCATTATTGACCAGTGTAATGCATATATTTACAAGTTGGATAGAATCAAAGAAATATATAAAGAAGACATGAAAACTATTGAAGCAATAAAAGGTAATTCTGTTTATAAGATAATGCCGGTTATCATGAAACAGATTGTTTTTACTAAAAAAGAGATTCAAGAGTTATCTGGTGTATCTCCAAATGTTGTTTCAAAAATTATTAATCAGTTAGTTGATTTAAATGTAATTATTCCTGACTCAACAAAAATGAAAAAGGGATATAGATACCAAAAAATATATGAAGTATTTGTTGGAACAAGAGAATTCTAACAAATAGAATGATTCCCCTAAATTAATTAGGTATTGCATCACAGTAGTATAGAACAAGTCCCCTTGCAACTTTCCTGAAACCATGCTATATTCCCATCTTTGACAGTTGGAAAACGAAAAACGGTTGTATAGCTAGTAAAATCAAGGCTGGCAGCCGTTTTTTGTTTTCTGATTTTATATGATGTATGATGAAGCATACAATCTCGCAATGGGATTTTTTTAGAAGGAGCAGTAAAAGAATGTCAAAAGATGAATATTTGATAACAGATAAACCTCTTAAAGCGTTGACTATTTTCGCGATGCCAATGATTCTTGGCAGCTTTTTTCAGCAAGTCTATAATATGGCTGATTCGATTATCGTCGGTCAGTTTGTCGGTTCTTCTGCACTGGCAGCAGTCGGTGCCTGTGCGGCACTTACGAATGTTTTCATATGTGTGGCACTTGGTGCCGGTGTAGGTGCGGGAGTGCTTGTGAGCCGCTATTTTGGTGCCAGAAATTACAGTAAAATGAAAACGATTGTGTCAACATCACTGATCAGCTTTTGTATTTTAAGCATACTCCTGGGTGCATTTGGATTTGGGTTTTCCCGCCTGATGATGAGCTTGTTACAGACACCTGCTGATATACTGGACGAAGCAGTATTGTATCTGCAAGTCTATTTTGTGGGATTTCCGTTTCTTTTTATGTATAACATTCTATCTACCATGTTTACATCAATCGGCGAATCAAAAATTCCGTTAGGACTTCTGGTATTTTCATCTGTATTGAATATTTTTATGGATCTTTGGATGGTAGCGGATCTTGGACTGGGTGTGTTCGGTGCAGCTCTTGCAACGCTCATCGCACAGGGGGTTTCCGCAGTGTTTTCGTTTTTGATTTTTCTTTACCGGATGCGTCGGTATAAGTGCCGGTATAGATGGTTTGACAGACAGGAGTTACAATTAATGCTTCGAATTGCCATTCCATCAGTTCTTCAACAGTCTACAGTATCAATAGGCATGATGATCGTACAGGCAGTTGTAAATCCTTTTGGTACACAGGCACTTGCAGGTTACGCAGCAACGATGAGAGTAGAGAATGTTTTTTCATTGATGTTTGTATCTATTGGTAATGCAGTTTCACCATATGTTTCCCAGAATCTTGGCGCAAATAAAACCTCACGTATCAAAAAAGGCTATCGTGCGGCATTGTTATTAGATGCATGCTTTGCAGCTCTCGCTTTCATAGTTATTGAAACACTGCATACTCAGATTTCATCATTATTCCTGGGCAAAGACGGAACAGCCCTGGCATATCAGGTGTCTGGTGATTATATGAGATGGCTTGGTTATTTCTTTATCTTTATGGGTATCAAGATGGCAACAGATGGGGTGCTTCGTGGCCTTGGAATTATGCGTCCATTCCTTATTGCGAACATGGTAAATCTTGCGATTCGTTTATCGGTCGCACTGATTTTTGCACCGCGTTTTGGTATTGCATTTGTCTGGCTTGCTGTACCTGCAGGATGGCTTGCAAACTTTTTGATTTCTTATGCAGCCCTTAGAAAATCATGGCCGACTGATGAAACAGAACGTGCTGTATCATAGGGTTGCATAGATTGGAAGGAGTATTTCCACGTGGATACGATTTCAGAAAAAGACACACAAAGTGCAGATGATAAAAAGAAGGAGAAAATTTCTTACATAGAGGCGATTATCCTGATGCCATTTCCAAAAGACGTTCATCTTCAAAATTTACATAGACAATCTGTGATAAAGGAACGCTCATAAAAATGTAAAAAAGGTGTATAATAAAAGAATAAAATAAAAGAAAAAAAGCTGCGTATACTTACAGGTGGCTGTCTTGTAAAGCATAAAATACAGACGTAGTGAAAAAATATGGTCGATTCAATACATTTTACGGTCGATTCATGACAATCCGCCCATTTGGAAAGAAATTCGTTGTACATTAGAAACAGGTAATCATGTACAACGAATTTTTTACATTAAAAGCAAAGGAGAAAAAGGAATGAAAAAGTTGAACAAATGGATAGCAGGATTGCTGTGTATGATGCTTGTCATAACCATGGTTGCAGGACTGGGTGTGATGGAAGTGAAGGCAGATGATGCGGTAACAACAGTAAGTTCGTGGACTGAGTTAAAAAATGCAATAAGTAAGGGTGGTAATATTCAATTAGGTAATGATATTGTGGCTGAAACTGGTAATAGTGCAATCTATGTAAGCAATACCGTAACGGTTGACCTTGCAGGACATACCATTGATCGTGGATGCATAAAAGCAACATGGAATGGCAATACATTTACTGTATCAGGAGGAGACCTGACAATTAAAGACACAAGTGCAGCACAAGCAGGAAAAATTACTGGCGGATATAATGACAATAATTGTGGAGGTGGATGTATCTATGTAGACAGTGGTATTTTGAGACTGGAATCTGGAATTCTCACAGGAAATAAATGTGAAGATGTGGATGCAAATGGTGTAGATCGAGGAGGAGCTGTTGGAGTTCGCAGCGGTACATTTATAATGACCGGAGGAGAAATTACAGATAATACTGGTGATGCAGGAGAGAATGGAGCAGGTATATATGTGTACGAGGGACCTTCGTTGACAATTGGAGGAAATGCAAAGATTTACGGCAATAGAACGGCTGATGGAATGAATAGTAATTTAAGTGTTGGTAATGGCGAATCATCTAGTACAATAATAAATCTGAGTACAGATAGCCCATTAACATCAGAAGCAAAGATATGTATAAGAGTTTCCACGTATTCAAATGGAAAACAAATTACAACTTCTTGTAAAGATTTAAAGGATGTATTTGTCTCTGATAATGACAGTTATGAGATTACAACAAAAGATGGCGAAGAGGGTATCTTTTATACGAAAAAAAAATCTTCGGGAGGCAGCTCCACACCATCCACGCCAACCTCTTACAAGCTAAGGGTAGGCGGAGTTGAAGTTACCAGTGCCAATACTTCCGGCACAGGATGGAGTTATGATAATCAGACAAATACACTGACCTTAGATGGATTTAATTATGAAGGTAATGGAAGCGGAATCGAAACCTCAAAAGACTTGAATATAATAATTAAAAATGAAAATAGGATAAAAAATATAAGCAGTTCTTACAGTGATAGTACAAATGGATGGAGTTGCGGAATATATGCTTTTGGAAATTTAACCATAACAGGAGATGGGACACTTGATGTAACAGGTGGAACAGCAGATACCAGTCATGGTATTAGTGTGCTAGGAAAACTGGAAATTGATAGTCAGGGTACAATTATTGCCAAAGCACAGGCAACAGCAGGTACAAGTGGCATATATGCATATGATGGTATTGTTATTAAAAATGGTAATATTACAGCATATGCTGCAGAAGCAGCTTACAGTAGCCGTGGTATTGAATGTGATGGCGATATAACGATTAGTGGAGGAACTGTGGTAGCTAAGGCAGAAAAAGGAGAGATTTCCAGCTATGGATTAGAAAGTGGTAAAAAAATAACGATATCTCCAAATGCAGTTGTCACAGCATCTGGAGTTACCGCAGCATTAAATAAAAAACCAGAAGGATATACTGGTGAGATTGGTACAACTTTCGTAAGTAATAATACCAATCCAAATCCAACACCGACACCAGAACCAACACCAGCACCAGAACCAACACCGACACCAAGTGAACCATCAACAACGCAGGGTGAATCTACAACAACATCAACACCTGCTTCGACATCAACGGCAAGCACACAGGGCAGTCAGCAGGTTATACCAACCATTATTGAAGGTGCAGGCAGCAGCTATACGCAGGGAAGTGGAAATACAATTTATTTCCGTTCCAGTGATTCATTTGCAAACTTCCAGAAAGTTATGGTAGATAATGCAGAACTCAGTGCAGACTGCTATACGGCAACAGAAGGAAGTATCATTATCACTTTGAAACCGGAGTATTTAAGCACATTGGCAGCCGGAACACACAGTATTAGTATTGTTTCTGCAAATGGAGTTGCAACAGCAGACTTTGAAGTTCAGACAGCAGATACAACAGCAGTTTCACCGAAAACCGGAGATAACGATCAGGCAGCTTTGTGGATCACACTTCTCCTTCTTTCCTGTGGAGCATTGACCGCAGTTGGAATCAGAAAAAAAGTAAGATAAGCAAAAAATTAAAGTGAAATGAACGACAACATGAGCTATAAGAAAAACCTAGTACTCATCTGTCAATCAGCATGGTGAACTCAAAGATATTATCACTCTCTTTTTCTGTCAGGTACAGAGCATCGAGATTAGTTAAACCGATTAATTTTTTGATTTTTTCATTAACGCTTTGATTCTGAGAAATATTGATATTGGTTCCATCACCTTTGTCAACAGCCCTGAAGTCACGCATAAAATTTACAAGATCATAGGAACTGAGCTTGTTTTTGAAACATTTGATTTCCAGGATTCTTAAAAGAAACAAGCTAAGGCAGCAGATTAAAAAATGCCCTGCAAGGATATTAAATTTTCCAGTAAAATCAAGGTTTTTTAGGTATCTGCGCGATTTGAGATGTATGAGGAAATTTGAAAACATCGGAACTGTATGAAACCGATTGACATGAAAAAAAGTGTATTGTATAATCAGAATCGCTCATCGGAGGGCAACTTGTTCGTTTAGAAACAATAGCTGGATAAGATGGCAGATTGAAATATCTGCTTTTCTTATCCGGCTTTTTTTGTGTGACAGGAAATTACTGCCACAACCTATCATTTTCAGGAGGAATATATGGAAACAAACACATCATTTACAGAAGGAAAAATCTTAAAACCTTTGATCTTATTTGCATTTCCTGTCTTGCTGGCGTTATTTCTGCAGGCGATGTATGGCGCGGTAGACCTGCTCATAGTGGGAAAATTTGCTTCATCCGCAGATGTATCCGCGGTTTAGACAGGTTCTCAGATCATGACTACATTAACAAATCTGATCAGCAGTTTCGCAATGGGAACCACAATTTTGCTGGGACAGCAGATCGGAAGCGGAAAAAAAGAGGAAGGCGGACGAACCGTAGGAACAGCAATTATCATGTTTGCGGCGATCGCAGTGGTCATGTCGATCATTATGGTTGTTTTTGCGCCTTCAATCAGTCAGATCATGAACGCGCCTGAGGAAGCATTTCAAAAGACCGTTGATTACATCAGAATTTGCGGCGGAGGTATGTTAGTCATTGTTGCCTACAATCTGATCGGCTGCATTTTCCGTGGACTGGGCGATTCTAAGACACCGCTTATCACAGTCGCGATTGCATGTGTTTTTAACATTGCGGGAGATCTGATCCTATGTGCAGGCTTTCACATGGGAACACAGGGCGCTGCGATTGCAACAGTGTTTGCGCAGATTGTGAGCGTGGTAGTTTCGTTTTTCCTGATCTGTAAAAAAGAGCTGCCTTTTACCGTAAAAAATAAAAATATTCGGATTCATAAAGTATATTTGAAGAAAATGGTTGGTTTTGGGGCGCCGATTGCATTGCAGGATCTGCTTGTGAGCATTTCATTTTTGATCATTCTGGCAATCGTAAATTCTATGGGAGTCATTGCCTCGGCAGGTGTCGGTGTCGCAGAAAAAGTGTGTGCATTTATCATGCTCATATCGTCTGCTTTCATGCAGTCCATGTCGGCATTTGTGGCACAAAACTATGGCGCAGGTCAGATTACAAGAGCCAGAAAAGCCTTGCATTACGGCATTGCCGTTTCTTTTTCCATTGGCGTGGTAATGTTTTTGATCACGTTTTTCCATGGAGATGCGCTGGCAGGAATTTTCTCCTCGGATGGGGAAGTGGTTTTTGCAGCGGCAGATTATCTCAAGGCATATGCGATCGACTGCCTGTTTACAGCTATTTTCTTCTGCTATACCGGATTTTACAATGGTATCGGTAAGACACGATTTGTCATGATCCAGGGAATCCTTGGCGCATTTTGCGTCAGAGTTCCGGTGTCTTATATTATGAGCATCCAGCCGGAAACATCGCTGTTTCATATCGGGCTGGCAACGCCGATGTCGTCAGCCTTGCAGTTGATTCTCTGCGTTGGATTCATGCTCTTTTTGAGAAAAAAGGGGATGTTAGACGATAAAAAAATTTAATCGTCTCTATTTTCTTTCCCATTGAAAATTCTGGATTGTTTTATGGTACAATGCGTTTAAACATTTGAACAAAGAAAGGAATTATATATGGATATCTTAGAGTTAATGAAGGAAAGACACAGGACATGAGGTTAAATAATGCAGTCGAAAGAGATAGAGCAGCTTGCTTCTGAGTTTGAAAAATGCCAGAGAATACTCATTGCGCTTGGCGATGAAAACAGGCTTCACATGATTCCGGAAAAGATGAATAAAACCGCATAAAGATGTGAAAAGACAGGGATTGATGACCATGATTTTGTATTGGTGATTGATTCCTGTTTTGTAATATTATGATAGGGCGAGTTTAAATTATTTCTTGACAATAGCGTTATAGAACCATATAATTACCAATGGTAATTAACAAAGGTAATTATATAGCACAATGTAAAAAAGGAACCGATAGTATGAACGAAGAAAAAATAAAGAGAATGTTGGATGCCTGCTATCTTGCAAAAAGGACGAGGGAACTGCTCCCGGAACTGCCGGAAGGAGTCACACCAGCGTATATACAGTACATGGATGTGATCCACAAGTTACAGGAGAAGAAAGAGAGAGTAAAAGTATCGGATATCAGTGACACATTAAAGCTGCCAAGACCGGGGGTGACAAGAACGGTCAAGGAAATGGAAAAAAAGGGCTATCTCACGAAATATGCGTCTGAGGAGGACGGTCGGATCACATATGTTTTCATTACAGAAAAAGGTGAGGAGTTATCGGATAAGTACGATAAAAATTATTACAGCCGGCTTTTGAAATATATGGATCATATTTCCGAAGAAGAAGCGGATTGTATGATTTCGACCATAGAAAAATTTTATAAAGTCATGAGCGAAAGGAGAGTTGACATTGAATAGTTCAAAATCAGATTTTACACAGGGAAGTATTTTAGGAAAGCTGCTGCCATTTATGCTGCCAATCTTAGGCGCATTAGTATTGCAGGCGGCTTACGGTGCAGTTGACCTTCTGGTCGTTGGAAGGTTTGGAACAACATCGGGGCTTTCAGCCGTATCAACAGGAAGCCAGGTGTTAAACTTAGTCACTTTTGTTATTACGCAGTTTGCAATGGGTATCACTGTTTTGATCGCACGGTATATCGGGGAGAAAAAACCGCAGTATATTGGAGCTTTGATCGGTGGAGCAACAATTATTTTTGCAATTGTTTCTGCGGTACTTTTTGTAGTTATGATCGGGTTTGCACAGCCGATTGCAGTGCTGATGCAGGCACCACAGGAGGCTGTGGAACTGACATCGTCTTATGTGCGTATCTGCGGTGGCGGAATTTTTTTCATTGTGGCGTACAATCTGCTCGCAGCTATTTTCAGAGGCTTAGGTGACAGCAAATCTCCATTATTATTCGTTGCAGTTGCATGTGTGGTAAATATCGCAGGAGACCTGATTTTAGTGGCAGGACTGCATTTAGACGCAGCCGGAGCTGCAATCGCAACTGTAACAGCACAGGCGGTCAGCGTCGTTTTTGCATTATTTTTACTGGTAAAAAGAGAACTTCCATTTAAAATCACCAGACAGGATTTTAAGATCAACACACATTGTATAAGAGCATTAAAAGTCGGTCTGCCGCTTGCTATGCAGGAGTTCTTGACACAGATCTCATTCCTTGCACTCTGCGCATTTGTCAACCGGCTTGGACTCGCAGCTTCCTCCGGATATGGTGTTGCCTGCAAGGTCGTTAACTTCGCAATGCTGATTCCAAGTTCTCTGATGCAGTCCATGGCATCCTTTGTATCGCAGAACGTGGGTGCCGGAAACGAAAAAAGAGCGAAAAAAGCAATGTTTACCGGCATGGGCGTTGGAATTGTGATCGGCTGCATTGTATTTGCATTTGTTATGTTTAAGGGAGATCTTCTGACCGGAATCTTCACAACAGACGCAGCCGTTGTGCAGAATGGTTATGATTATCTGAAAGGGTTTGCGTTGGAAACGATCGTGACAGCCGTTCTATTCAGTATGGTCGGTTATTTCAACGGACATGATAAAACGGTCTGGGTTATGGTTCAGGGACTCGTCCAGACGCTTCTTGTGCGTCTGCCGCTGGCATATTATATGAGTATCCAGCCAGATGCGAGCCTCACCAAGATCGGTTTTGCGGCTCCGGAAGCAACGATATTCGGAATTGTGCTGAATGTGATCTTCTATCTGTGGACGAACCGGAAACGGAATAATTTATAAGCAAAAGCCCTGAAGTTGCAGCTTCAGGGCTTTTTGCGATGTAGCGTTATCATCATAACATATAATGCGTATGTTAATACTTTTTATGGTATACTTCAGATATAAATTTAGGAAAGAAAAGAGGAACCAATAAATGAAAATTGTGATTATTAACGGAAGTGCAAGAAAAGGCAATACATTAACTGCAATTAATGCATTTATAAAAGGTGCATCTGGAAAAAATGAGATCGAAGTGATTCAGCCGGACAAGTTAGATATCAGCCCATGCAAAGGATGTGGCGTCTGTCAATGTAATAAAGGCTGCGTAGATCAGGATGATACCAATCCTACAATTGACAAAATTGTGGCAGCAGACATGATCCTTTTTACAACACCAGTGTATTGGTGGGGAATGTCCGCACAGTTAAAGCTGGTTATAGACAAATGTTATTGCAGAGGATTACAGATAAAAGGGAAAAAGGTTGGTGTTATTGTCGTAGGCGGATCACCGGTAGACAGTATACAATATGAACTGATTCAGAAACAGTTTGACTGCATGGCTCACTACCTGTCATGGGATATGCTTTTCCAGAAATCCTATTATGCAACTGCAAAAGATGAATTATCAAAAAATGCGGGTGCAATGGAAGACCTGGAAAAATTAGGCGCAGAGCTGGCATAGGGAAAAACCAGTCTATCATGAGATTTCAAAAGGAGAGCAGGAAAAATGACAGAAAAAGAGAAAATGACGGCAGGAAAAATTTACGATCCTTCCGATGAAGAACTTGTAAAATTAAGAACAAAAGCCCATAGATTAAGTAAAGAATATAATGAACTTCTTGAAACAGACGAGAAACGTTCCGAGATTCTGAAAGAAATGGGAATCATAGGTGATTCGTTTTACTTGCAGGGACCAGTACAGTTTGATTATGGCTGTCTGACATCTATCGGTGCAAATTCGTATGCGAACTTTAACTTTACGTGTGTGGATTGCTGTCCGGTTACAATTGGTGCAAATGTATTTATGGGACCAAATGTGTCACTTCTTACCCCGATGCATCCGCTCCGCTGGCAGGATCGCAACCAATATCAGAAACAGAATGGAACACTTACCGATAAGGAATACGCCAGACCGATTACCATTGGCGATAACTGCTGGATCGCAGGAAATGTTACAATCTGTGGTGGTGTTACGATCGGCGAGGGCTGTGTGATCGGTGCTGGAAGCGTCGTTACCAGAGATATTCCGGCAAATTCACTTGCAGTTGGTGTTCCATGCCGCGTGATCCGCGAGATTACGGAAGAAGATGCGCTGGAAAATCACCCGGAGTTGTTCTAAAAAAAATCAGCTATAATCAAAACCTATAACAAACCCAAGGAATCTTCTATAACAAAAACAATTGACAAAATAATATCAGATGATTATAATTCCCCATATAAAGTAATTCCTACATAACATATCAAATAAGTAGGAAATAAGAAAGGGGAAAATCATATGAAGACAAATACAATCGTAATGAACAAAAACCAGATGTGTTGCTGTTGTATGTGCTGTATGGATGAATACGGTTTTATTTTCATATGATTTATACACCTGAGTGTTTTGGAGAAAAGAAGAAGCAGGCAGTTGTGATAACCATATGACAACGACCTGCTTCTTTCTTTATGTGTATACTCTTTGGAATTAACGTATGAAAGTGTATAACAGAAAGGTATAAAAATGTTAGAGATCAAAAACCTTTCCAAAAGTTTTCATGAGAATAAAGTATTAGACCATATTAATTTAAAAATTGAAAAAGGCGATGTTGTCGGAATTATCAGCCCTTCCGGTACAGGAAAATCAACCTTATTAAGATGCATCAACCAGTTGGAGATCCCGGAGGAGGGGGAGGCAGTTTTTGGTGGAAAAACGGTCGATCTTTCCAAAAAACACAAAGACAGCCTGGAATTCCGTAAGATTACGGGCATGGTGTTCCAGAGATTTTATCTGTTTGAGAAAAAGACAGCGTTGGAAAATGTTAGGGAAGGTCTTATGGTTGTTCAGAAAAAGAGCAAAGCAATTGCTTTAAAAGAATTAGAGCGTGTTGGAATGGCATCATGGGAAAATCATTATCCAAAACATTTGTCCGGAGGACAGCAGCAGCGTGTCGCAATTGCCAGAGCACTTGCCCTAAAGCCGGAATTACTCCTGCTCCACGAGCCGACTTCAGCCTTAGACCCGGAGCTTATTATGGTGGCGACACCGGAAATATTTTTGCTGTCTTAGATGGAGAATTAGAAGGAGATCCGGTTATTTTTTGCGCACATATGGATGTTGTAGAACCTTGGAGCGGCAAAAAATCTGTTTTGGAAAAAGACGGAACAATACATTCTGCAGGGGATACTGTGCTTGGTGCAGATGACATCAGTGGTATTCTGGAAATCCTCTATTGTGTACAACTTGTTCTTGACAGTGGAAAACCTCATAAAAAAATTGAAATTCTGTTTACAATTGGTGAGGAATTATATGTCAAAGGTTCGGATGTTTTTGACTATTCGAAAGTAACCGCAAAACAGGCGTATGTGCTTGATCTGTCTGAAGAGACGACGTTTAATATCGGAACGATTCAGGGTGGAACAGCGACAAACATTATGCCGGACTGCTGTGTGCTGACCGCCTATGAGACACCACTTGAGAGCAAGTCAGTGACCGATTTTCAAAAAGCCTGTGAAATCTTAGGATTTTCCGGTGAACTTACAGGTACGTTCGGCGGAAGTGATAACAACAGTTTTGCAAAAAACGGAATCGAAGGGCTTGTTTTATCGAATGGAATGTATAATGCACATTCGACACGTGAATACACAACCGTCGACGATCTTTATAAAGGAGCAGAGCTGATCGGACAGCTTATTTTATTATAAAAAGAAATTTCGGTCGTATTCTGTTGAAGATTGTTGTTTTCGCATATAGCTATCTCGTGTAAGTTATGGTAAAATAGCCACAGAGAGCGTCACGGAGGACGCAATAGTGGGAGGTAGCTCTTATGGATAAGAACAGCGAAAAAAATGTCAGGTTCCGCATAAATATTACATTGTTAATTGCGGTAGTTTTACTGGTTGCAGATTTATATGCAATGATCAATATGCCTCAGAAATTTATTATTCTGGCGATCATTACAGCATTGTTTCTGGTTGCAATCTATTTTTTGGTAGATTCCATTTCAATTTATCTGATGGCAGAAAAGAATCGCAAAGAAGAACAGTATGATAGTATTTTTAAATCAGAAAAAGCGTCTTATCTTTTATTGAGGAAAACATTTGATGATCTGTATGAACTCATTGAAAAAGGAAACCAGTCCCGGAAAACAAATGTGGAGGATATTATCCACGCACAGAAAGCAGTAGCAAAGGTTTCCATTGGAAGAAGTAAAGAGAATGCAGATGCACTGATGAATTCCAATGACCGCATCATGGAAAAGATTTCGATGTTAGAGGCTGTTTTATCAGATAATGTTCCGCAGCCGTCATCGGAAACTAATAAAAATGACAGCGCATATGCACAGAATATTTTAGACAATCAGAATAAAATATTACAGCAGCTGGAAGTTTTGCAGAATACATTGAATACGATCGGAGCTGATGCAAAGATAGCAGCAGAGTCTGCAAAACAGAACTTTTTTACCGAGGAACGTATCTTGGCAGAAGAGAATAAAATTGAAAAAGAAGAACCATCCGTGATGGAGGAGACACCGATCGAAGAAGAACCGTCCGTGATGAAGGAGACACCGATTGAAGAAGAACCGTCCGTGATGGAGGAGACACCGATCGAGGAAGTTCCATCTGATATGGAGGAACCATCAATTGGTAAAGAAGAAGTTTCTTCTCCGGAGGAAGATTTATCCAAGTATGATGATATAATGGTAGATACTTTGACGGATTCGGATGATAATGTTCCGGTCGAGAAGATTCCATTGGAAGATGAAACTGTTGTAGATGATGAGCCGGCAATGCCTGATCTGTCAGATCCGAATAAGGTTATGACACCGGATGAGATCGCAGCATTGATTGCAAACTTATAATAGAAGAAAGACTTCGGTGTAAAGTAAAAAATAATATTTAAGAGAATAAAAAATCTGTCATACAAATGCAATTTTTGTATGGCAGATTTTTTGTGTAACAGGAAAAACGTTCCCGATCATTATTCGGCAGTGATTTTTACGATTTCTTTGATAACCGAAACAGCGGTATCCATACCTTCTACACTGATATGTTCAAATGGTCCGTGGAAACCATAGCCGCCGGTTCCGAGGTTCGGACAAGGAAGTCCCATAAAACTTAATCTGGCGCCGTCTGTACCACCGCGGACTGGGCGGGAGACTGGTTCCAGACCAACGTTTTTGATTGCTTTTTTTGCAATTGCAACGACATATTCATTCTTTTCAATGACTTCCAGCATATTACTATAGGAATGCTGAATGTTCAATTTTACAGTGTCTGCGTGATATTTTCCATTCATTTTTTGCTCAATGCCACGCAGGGTATCAAGACGTTTTTCAAAAGTGGCTTTGTCATGGTCGCGCACGATATAATTCACTTTGGCGTGGGCGATGTCTCCGCTAAAATCAGTCAGATGATAAAATCCCTCTCTGCCTTCGGTGTGGGCAGGAGTCTCATTTTCAGGGAGAAGAGATGCAATCTCACAGCCGACAAGGGCAGCGTTGATCATAATATCTTTTGCCTCTCCAGGGTGGACATTGACGCCATTGATCTCAAAAGAAGCACTTGCAGCATTGAAGTTTTCATAGGCAACTTCGCCCTCGTAGTCGCCGTCAACGGTGTAGGCAAATCTGGCTTTAAAATAGTCAAGGTCAAATAAATCAGCACCGCTTCCGACTTCCTCGTCCGGTGTGAAGCCGATCCAGATGTCGCCGTGAGGTATTTTTTCTGTGATGATCTGTTCCACTGCCGTCATGATCTCGGAAACCCCGGCTTTATCGTCGGCGCCGAGCAGGGTTGTTCCATCTGTAGTGATCAGTGTGCGTCCTTTTAATGTTTTAAGTGTAGGAAAATCGGATACTTTCAGATAAGCACCGCTTCCTTTTAAAAGAATATCATTGCCGTCATAATCCGGAATGATCTGTGGTTTGACATCTTTTCCGGAAAAATCAGGAGCAGTGTCCATATGGGAAATAAAACCGACAGCAGGCTTGTCAGCATATCCTTTCGTTGCCGGCAGCAGTCCGTAAACATAGCAGTGATCGGTTAAAGTGACCTTCTCTAAACCGAGATCGCGCAATTCCTGTTCTAACACTTTTCCTAACTCAAACTGTCTTTCCGAAGATGGAATCTGTCGGCATTCCTCGTCAGAAGTTGTCCAGTAAGAGACATATTTTAATAATCGTTCTTCAACACGCATGTGAAACCTCCTTATAAAATGGTGCCATATTTATTTTGATATAAAATCAAGCCGGGCACACATAGTTATAAAATACCATAAAATAGTGAAATAGGAAATATTAGAAAAGGATTTCTTGACAATTGTGTATACATCAGTTACATTCAATATTGCAGATAGCAAAATCTTTTTTTCAAATAAGTGTTATAGTACGAGTTATTTCTGCCAGATCGGCATGAAATCCTAAAAAATTGTTAGATACAGATATTGAGGGCTTTCCGGAAACTTCGCAAAGAAAGAGAGGAAGGTTTGGGCGAGAAAGATACAACAGAAAAAATACTTGCAGATTATAATGATGTATTTGCAGACATCATAAATGGTCTGGTATTTAAAGGAGAACAGAAGGTAACACCAGAGTCCTTAGAAAATATAAGTACAAGATCTGTGTATAAAGGCAGGAAAAATAAACTGCATGAACAGGAAAGGGATATCGTCAAACTCTGGAAAGAGCGTGATATTGAATTTGCCATATATGGCATGGAAAATCAAACTTTACCGGAGAAATATATGCCGCTTCGTATATTAGGTTATGATGGTGCCACTTATCGCAGTCAATTGCAGAAGAAAAGAAAAAGACCAGTTGCAGTATTGACAATTGTTTTATATTTTGGTACAGATAAGATGTGGGATAAACCAACGCATTTAAAGGATGTGATATACATTCCGGAGGGTTTGGGAGAGTATGTTAATGACTATAAAATCACAGTTTTTAATATTGCATGGTTGACGGAAGAAGAGATTGCAAGATTTAAAAGCGATTTTAAAATTGTAGCCAATTTCTTTGTACACAAGAGAAAGAATAAAGATTATGTTTCAGATGACAAAACAGAAATTAAACATGTGGATGAAGTATTAAAATTATTATCTGCTATGACGGGGGATGAGCGTTATGAAGAAATTCTGGCAGAGAAGGAGAAAGGAGAGTACAATACTATGGATACAGTAGCAGAACATCTTGTAAATATGGGTGAGGCAAGACTAGGAAAACTTATAAATCTTTTATTGCAAAATAATAGAATAGAAGATGTAAAAAAGGCTTCTGTTGATAAAGAAGCCAGAAAGAAATTTTACAAAGAATTTGGAATTATTGATTAATGAGGAGGGACGGTTCGCAAGGACT
>ERZ772858.1990-NODE-1990-length-17243-cov-10.274436_pt1 | contig 17243 bp, 17 predicted proteins | sample MGYA00512136_ERZ772858 | MGnify/ENA primary metagenome ERZ772858 (study PRJEB29015, sample SAMEA2737726) | human gut metagenome | biome: human gut; feature: human-associated habitat; material: faeces | place: China | collected 2012 ...
CACTGTACTGCCAGGAGTGGATGCAGTTTTTGATCTTGCTGGTGGCGGAGTTTGGATGCTTCCTGCTCATCACCGCCGGAACAGTCATTGTAGAAGCCGTGGAATGGTTCAGTGGCTGGGTTGCAGAATTATAAAATCTTTATGCCGCCATTGTGCGGCATTTTCTTTTTGCCGGGAGGTGGTAGAATTGGCTGCAACACGTTTGATCGCGCTGCACAAAAACAAGGGCAAGTCGGTTGCGGCCTGCCTGAAAAGCCGCACGGACTATGCGCAGAATCCTGACAAAACGAACAAGGGAGAGTTGGTCAGCAGCTATGAGTGCAGCCCATTGACCGCAGACGAAGAATTTATGCTCTCCAAACGCCAGTATGAGTTGATGACTGGGCGCAGGCAGAAAAGCGATGTGATTGCCTACCAAATTCGACAGTCTTTCAAACCCGGTGAGATCACCGCCGAAGAAGCCAACAAGGTGGGCTACGAACTGGCAATGCGTTTCACCAAAGGCAAGTATGCGTTTATTGTCGCAACGCATACCGACCGAGAACACATTCATAATCACATTATCTACAACTCCACTGCATTGGACAGCACCCGGAAATTCCGGGATTTTTTATTGTCCGGGCTGGCCGTGCAGCGATTGAGCGACTTGATCTGCTTGGAGCATCAGCTTTCTGTCATTGAAACAAAGCCCTACCGGGAACGGCAAAAGCGGACACTCTACCCGCCCAAAGAAAGCAATCGTGACCGTCTATGCAGCGTGATCGACACCATTCTGGCCGGCAAGCCTAAAGGCTACGAAGATTTTCTGCAAAAGCTGGAGCAGCAGGGCTATGAAGTCAAACGCGGAAAATATACTTCCGTCAAGGGAAAGCGGCAGAAACGCTTCATCCGCTTCAAAACGCTGGGTGCAGGATACAGCGAAGAAGAAATGAAAGCTGTGATTGCTGGAGAAGCCGAACATCGTCCGCGCCAGAAGCAGACGGTGAAAGAAAAACCGTTCAATCTTCTGGTGGATGTGCAGGCAAAGCTGGCCGAGGGCAAGAGCTGCGGCTATGCGCAGTGGGCGAAAAAGTACAATCTGAAAGAAATGTCCAAGACGCTGATTTTCTTGCAGGAGAAGAAAATCGGCAGCATTAAGGAAATGCAAGAGCGCGTGGACGCTGCTACTGCTCGCTATCACGAACTGGGCGATTCCATCAAGGCGGCGGAAACACGCATGGCCGAGATTGCTGTACTGCGGACGCACATCGTCAACTACGCAAAAACGCGCCCGGTGTACGATGCCTACCGCAAGGCCGGATACAGCAAGCGATTTCTGGAAAATCATCGCGCAGAGATCACGCTGCACAAGGCAGCGAAAGCTGCCTTTGATGAATCCAATTTGAAAACGCTCCCCAAGGTCAAGGAGCTGGACGCAGAATATTCTAAGCTGCTGACAGAAAAGAAAGCACTCTACCCGGACTACCGCAAAGCGAAAGACGAGATGCAGGAACTTCTTCGTGCGCAGCGCAACGTAGAACTGTTCTTCGCAGAAGAAAAGAACACCACCGAAAAAACGCAGTCCCGATAGACGATGACAACCTAGGATTCTTCCATTGTGGGAGAGTCCTAGGCTGTTTTTTTGTTATAGAAGTGTTTGGAACAAACGCGCAGCCTGCATCGGCACGATGCAGATCAAACGGGGTTTGGGCACAGCCCAACAAGCATTTTGAATTTGGATTTGAAAAATCCGATTCAAAAATTGCAAGTTGGTACCAACTTGCCCTGCTTGCCAGTTTTGTTTGGGCGCTATCCTTACGGGAAGTATCTACCCTAAAAGTGCGTTCTTGTCAAGCCCGCCGTGAAATGCTACCTTTAACATGAATACACGGAAAGGATAACCACTATGAGAGATATAGAAATCGGGCCTATCCGCCCACCCTCTGAAAGTAACAGCCTGCTGATCCGGGTCACAAGGGGATGCCATTGGAATAAGTGCTATTTCTGCGGACTTTATAAATCCATGCGCTTCTCTATGCGGCCCATTGATGAAACAATCGAAGATATTAGGCAGCAAGCCCAACTCAATCAGGGAAAAAAGATTACTTCCTGCTTTTTGCAGGACGGGGATGCTCTGGTGCTGAAAACAGATTATTTACTCCGCATTTTGGAAGCGATCAATCAGGGTTTTCCCGATATGCAGTACATCACTTCCTATGCCCGCGCCGATAGTATCACTCGAAAAAGTCCGGCTGAGTTAAAGGCGCTCCGGCAAGCGGGCCTAAACCATCTTTACAGCGGAATGGAAACCGGCTCGGATCGAATACTGAAACTTATCAACAAAGGCTTTGACGTGGATACCGTTGTTAAAAGCGGCTGCATGGCAAAAGAAGCGGACATGATCTTGTCGGAGTTCATATTGTTGGGGATCGGCGGCAAGGAGCTGTCTGAAGAAAATGCTGTTCAAACAGCAATGGCGTTGAATATCATCCAGCCAGATTTTATCCGTGTCCATGCCACGGGTATTAAGCCGGAGTCCAAGCTGGGCGAGTTTGTCAGGGACGGCTCTTTTACTCTGCAATCGGAGGAAGAAATCGTTGTAGAGCAGAAGCTATTCTTGCAGCAACTACATGAGATGGACAGTTACTATGTGAATGAACACATCATCAATTTGCTTTTGGAAGTCAGGGGGAATCTGCGGACAGAGAAACAGGAAATGCTTTCAACGATTGACCGTTTCCTGGCCCTGCCAACGAATGAAAAACTTTTGTTTACTGTCGGCAGGCGGCTCAATATTTTCTTCCTCTTGGATGATTTGAAAAAGCCGGAGCTGCACCAGGAAGCAGAGAAAAACCTGCAACAGATTTTAAGTAAGAATCCCGATGTTGACTTTGCCGCACTGTGCAATTATGTTCGGCAGTCGCAGATTTAGAGCAGAAAATATAAGCTGGGCATAGCCGTTTTTCGTCAGCTATGCCCAGCCTTTTATTTGCGACTTTGACAGCATGGCGGCTGAACATCCAGGCCGTCCAGATAGTTGTTTCCCCACTGGCACATTGCATCCAGAATAGGAACAATACTCTGTCCAAATGGGGTAAGAGAATATACCGTCTTGGGCGGCTTTTCTGGAATCACTTCACGATGAATCATGCCGTTGTTTTCCAGATCGTGAAGCTGCTGCGAAAGCATCTTCGGCGTGGCGTTTGGAATCAGCCGCTGTAACTCCATATAGTGTAATGGATGGTCAATCAGATGCCAGAGGATTAATGGCTTATACTTGCCGCCGATCAAAGACAGGGTTGCCTCAACTGGGCAGTTGAATTGATTTTTTTCACATTTCATAAAATGGCTCTCCTTTCCCGCAAGGTGCTATCTTTTTGGGAAGTATCTTCCTAAAAAGTGCATTCTTGCGGTTTTGTGTTCAAGTGCTACAATTAGGTCAATGGTTGATTTGATATGCTCAAAATAAAAATACTGAAAGGACTATATATTATGGATTTTATCACGATTGCAAAGCAGCGTATGTCGGTACGCGATTACAAGGAAACGAAGGTAGAGCCTGAGAAGCTGGAGCAGATTCTGGAGGCTGCTCATGTGGCCCCGACCGCTGCCAACCTTCAGCCGATTCGCCTGATTGCCGTTCAGAGCGAGGAAGGTCTTGCGAAGATCGGTAAAGCGGCCAATATCTACGGTGCGCCCCTGGCTATTATTGTTTGCGCCGATCACGATAAGGCGTGGGTACGGCCTTTCGATCAGAAGCAGACCGGTGACATTGACGCCTCCATCCTGACCGACCACATGATGCTCCAGGCCACAGAGCTGGGCCTTGGAACGGTGTGGGTATGCTACTTCGATCCCGCTGTTCTGCGTAAGGAATTTGACCTCCCGGCCAACCTGGAGCCGGTCAACATCCTGGTTATCGGCTACTCCAACGAAGGAACCGGCGATCCCAATCGCTTCAATAAGCAGCGCATCCCGATGAGCCAGTTGGTTTCCTACGAAACGCTGTAATTGAATACCCGCGCAGCCCCTGCAAAACAGCACAGGGGCTGCGTTTTTATCTTTCTGAAATATGAGCATAGGTTTCTTCAAGAATCCACCGGATATGTTCATCCTGCAAGGAATAGATCACGCTTTTCCCAGCCTTGCGTGATTGCACTAACCGGACAATCCGAAGCGCACGAAGCTGGTGGGATATGGCCGATTCTGTGACCTCCATCTTTTGTGCCAATTCGCTGACGCAAGAATCTTTCTGCATCAGATACCAAAGTATCCGCATCCGTGTGTAATCGCCCATCGCTTTGTGAAGCTCGGTTAATTGTTCCAATTCGCCGGGGCTTGGAACAGAAAAAGTTGTTTGCGCTGTTTCGTTCATGTATTTTTCTCCAATCTATAATGAAGCTGTTTGACAGACAAGAATTATGTCAGTATCATAGTCACAGGAAGGAGCTGATTTTTATGCCGCATTACAATCTACCCCACAACCACGGACAGAATATTGAAAAAGTATTAAATAAGATGCCCTCTGCAGAAGGGTTTAAAGATATATCATTTTTATTTCAGCAGCTTGGCGATCCGACCCGGCTGCGGATTCTGTGGCTGCTGTGCCATTGTGAAGAATGTGTATGCAATCTCGCGTCGGCTGTGGATATGAGCGCCCCTGCTGTGTCACATCATCTGCGGATATTAAAAAAGAGCGGGATCATTTCAAGCCGCAGGGACGGAAAAGAAGTCTATTATTCGCTGTCGGACACGCCGCAGGCAAAGCTCCTACATCATGCCATAGATGCGTTGTTTGAAGTATCATGCCCGACTGAACAATAAGGAAATGCGCCGCAGCGTGTGAAAGTTGCGGCGCATTTCTATTGCGCTTAACCCTGATTTGTGCTGCCCGCTGGCATATCCGGCAGCTTGACCCGCATGGCGCGGATGGCATTGAGAATCGCAATAATGGAAACGCCTACATCCGCGAACACCGCCGCCCACATATTTGCATAGCCCAGCGCACCTAAAATCAGAACCAGGAATTTCACGCCCAGGGCAAACACAATATTCTGATTTGCGATGCGGATCGTCTTACGGGCGATCTTCATAACAGCGGCAATTTTGGACGGTTCATCCGTCATAAGAACCACGTCAGCAGCTTCAATGGCCGCATCGGAACCCAATCCGCCCATAGCAATACCGACATCGGCCCGCGCCAGTACGGGAGCGTCATTGATACCGTCCCCAACAAAGGCCAGCATACCTTTTTCGCTTTTCTGCTTCAGCAGGCTTTCCACACGGTCAACCTTATCAGCCGGGAGTAGTTCGGTATAAACCTGATCCAGATGAAGCTGCCCTGCGACTTTCTTTCCAACGGCGTCTGCGTCGCCGGTCAGCATGACCGTTTTGCGGATACCGGCAGATTTCAGCAGCTTGATTGCGGCTGGAGCATCGGCCTTGATCTCGTCCTCAATGACGATACATCCAGCGTATTTCCCGTCACAGGCCAGATAGACCACGGTGCCGACAGCGGAGGACGGCGTGTACTTAATATGCTCCTTCTCCATCAGCTTGGTGTTTCCTGCCAGAATCGTTTTCCCATCAATCACGGCCTGTACACCGTGACCGGCAATTTCCTGAACATCGGAAACCCGGCTGTTGTCGATTTTCTCTCCATAGGCGTTCTTGATCGAAAGAGAAATCGGGTGGTTGGAGTAGTCCTCAGCGTATGCGGCCAGCTCCAAAAGCTGCGCTTCCTCCATGCCGACAGGGTGGATCTCGCTGACCGCAAAGGAGCCTTTTGTCAGTGTGCCGGTCTTATCAAAGACCACGACCTCGGTATTTGCCAGGGCCTCCAGATAGTTGCTGCCCTTTACCAGAACACCGATCTTGGATGCGCCGCCGATGCCTCCGAAGAAACTAAGCGGAATGGAGATGACCAGCGCACAGGGGCAGGAAATCACCAGGAAGGTCAAGGCCCGGTAAATCCAAGTGCTGAATGGCTGCTGGGTAATCAGCGGCGGCAGGATCGCCAGCGCCAGAGCAGCGAATACCACTACCGGGGTATAATACCTGGCAAAGCGCGTGATGAAATTCTCAATACGGCCCTTCTTATCGCTTGCGTTTTCTACAAGGTCAAGGATTTTGGCTACGGTGGATTCCCCAAATTCCTTTGTGGTCTGGATGTTCAGGATACCGGTCTGGTTGATACAACCGCTGATGACCTCCATTCCCGGCTCCACCTCCCGGGGCATGGATTCTCCGGTCAGGACCGAAGTGTCCAAGGTGGAAAAGCCTTTGAGAATCGTACCGTCCAGCGGGATGCGCTCTCCCGGTTTCACAACAATGGTTTCTCCGATCTGAACCTCGTCCGGGTCAACCTGAACCAGTTTTCCGTCCCTTTCGATGTTAGCATAGTCCGGGCGAATGTCCATCAGGCTTGCGATAGATTTTCTGGACTTGGACACCGCATAGGACTGGAACCATTCGCCCACCTGGTAAAACAGCATAACGGCGACACCCTCGGAATGTTCGCCCAAAATGAGTGCGCCGATGGTGGCAATCGTCATCAGAAAATTTTCGTCAAACACCTGTCCATGCAGGATGTTCGTGATTGCCTTCCAGACAATATCCCAGCCGACAACCACATAGCAGACGAGAAAGACCGCCATCTCCGCCAATTCAGGGAGATGGAGCAAGCTGCCTGCAAGAAACAGCACTGCCGCCACGATAATGCGTGTGAGCAAGTGCCTTTGTTTTCGTGTCATAGTGTATTCTCCTTTCGTTGCAGCATAAAGCGTGTCACGCTTTTTCTGTCTATTGATGAAAAACACCGGCTACCTTGTGGCAGCCGGTGTCCAGCTTTTCATTACGCCTTAACAGTCACATCCGGCTCGATCTGCTTAATCAGCGTCTTTGCTTCGGCCAGAACAGCGTCAAACTGATCGTCCGGCGCTTCCAGAACCATCTTCTGACCCAGGAAGTTGACGGATACGCTGGTCACACCGTCGATCTTCTTCACGGCGTTCTGGATTTTGTCAGCACAATGGCCGCAGTCCAGGTCAAGCAGTTTAATGGTCTTTTTCATGGAGAAAGCCCCCTTTCATTTTTGTATTTGGTTGGTTTGATATGGTATGAACGATTAAAAGATTGTTTAATTGTTCATGCTGCCAGTATATTCACGAAAACCCTCAAAGTCAATGGATTTGGGAGCGGTTCTGCCCTTTGGATTGGAAAATCTGCCGATTTGATTTCCAGCAAAAAACCTCATTTCTCTTTGGATAAAAAAAGCTCCACTTTGGAGCGGACAAAGGAGAAGCAGGATAAGTATAATGAAAAACGGTCAAAGACCTTGTGCGTAAACTTTATGTTCGGGGCTTTAGCATCTTTCCCCCAAGATGCCAAACGCCCCTTTTCATAACGGTATTTAGTTCCCTACGGGGGAGGGGTACTCGCACAAATCTTTATAAGAAAGAAGTGATGATTTTGCAAAAGGAGCAATTTGACATTACGGGTATGACTTGCTCGGCCTGCTCTACCAGAGTGGAAAAGAGCGTGGCAAAGCTACCTGGCATCAAAGAAGTATCCGTCAATCTGTTAAAAAACAGCATGGTTACTTCTTATGATGAATCCGTTTTGGATACGGCGGGAATCGTCCAGGCCGTTGAAAAGGCCGGCTATGGCGCAATTCCCAAAGCCTCCGCACAAAACAAGAGCCGGACGACCACACCGGCAGCAAAACCGGAGGTCAGTACGGCACAGGCAGAATACAAGCAGATGAAACAGCGGCTGCTACTTTCTGCCCTTTTTACGATCCCGCTGTTTTATATTTCTATGGGTCACATGATGGGGTGGCCGTTCCCCAGCTCCTTGCTGGGAATGGAAAACGCAATCAGCTTTGCATTTACTCAATTCCTGCTGCTGATCCCGGTGGTGTTCATCAACTTCAAATATTACCGGATGGGCTTCAAGACCCTGTTCCACGGCTCGCCTAACATGGATTCGCTGATTGCGATAGGCTCCAGCGCCGCAATCGTTTATGGCATTTACGCCATTTACAAAATCGGCATCGGATTCGGTCATGGGGATATGGCTACGGTTCACAGCTTTATGATGGATTTGTATTTTGAATCCGCAGGCATGATTCTGACCCTTATCACCCTGGGTAAAACCCTGGAGGCCCGCGCAAAGGGTAAGACTTCGGATGCAATTACAAAGCTGATGAATCTGGCTCCCAAAACAGCTACCGTGGAGCGGGATGGAAAAGAGCTTCAGGTGCCTGTGGAAGAAGTGCAGTTGGGCGAAACCCTGATTGTCAAGGCCGGTGAGTCTGTGCCGGTGGATGGTATTGTCATCGAGGGCTTTTCCTCCGTTGATGAATCTGCCCTGACCGGCGAGAGCATCCCCGTGGAGAAGCATATCGGGGACAAAGTGATCGGCGCGACCACAAGTAAGTCCGGCTATTTCAAGATGCAGGCCACCAAGGTGGGCGATGATACCACGCTGGCACAGATCGTCCGTCTGGTGGATGAAGCGACCAGCTCCAAGGCCCCTATTGCGAAACTGGCTGATAAGGTCAGCGGCGTGTTTGTTCCGGTGGTTATCAGCATCGCGCTGATTGCAGTCATTGTCTGGCTGCTGTTGGGATATGGCTTTGAATTTGCCCTATCTATCGGCATTTCTGTCCTGGTCATTTCCTGTCCCTGTGCGCTGGGCCTTGCAACGCCTACGGCCATTATGGTCGGAACCGGCAAGGGCGCAAGCAACGGTATCCTGATTAAATCGGCGGAGGCCCTGGAAACGGCCCATAACATTGATACGGTTGTGCTGGATAAGACCGGCACGATTACCCAGGGTACGCCCGTGGTGACAAATATGCTCTGCAAAGAGGGTGTTCCACAAAAGGAGATGCTGCAAATCGCTGCTTCGCTGGAAAAGCTGTCCGAGCATCCGCTGGCGGACGCGATTGTGGCAGAGGCCGAAAAAGCACAACTTTCCTTCCTCCCGGTGGATGATTTCAAGCAGATTCCCGGTCAGGGCCTTGTGGGTCAGATCGGAAACGAAACGTGCCTTGCCGGAAACCGCCGACTGATGGCGGCAAATGGCATCAATGGCGGCGCACTCCTTCAGTTGGGCGAGGAAATGGCGGTTGACGGGAAAACACCTCTGTTCTTTGCCCGTGGCGGTCAGCTTATTGGTGTCATTGCCGTGGCGGATGTAGTTAAGCCCACCAGCAAGCAGGCCATAGCGGAATTGACCGGCATGGGCATTGAGGTGGTCATGCTGACCGGCGACAATGCAAAGACCGCAGAAGCGATTCGGCGTCAGGTCGGCGTGGATCGTGTTGTGGCAGAGGTATTCCCCCAGGACAAGGAGAAGGAAATCCGTCGTTTGCAGAGCGTCGGTAAGAAGGTGGCGATGGTCGGTGACGGTATCAACGATGCTCCGGCCCTTGCCAGAGCGGATGTTGGTATCGCTATCGGGGCCGGAACGGATGTGGCGATTGAGTCAGCGGACATTGTTTTGATGAAAAGCGATCTGCTGGATGTGTCCACGGCAATCCAGCTTAGTAAGGCGGTTATCCGCAACATCAAGCAAAATCTGTTCTGGGCGTTTATCTACAACATCATCGGTATTCCGGTGGCGGCAGGCGTATTCTATCTTCCCTTTGCATGGAAGCTGAACCCCATGATCGGCGCTTTTGCTATGAGTTTCAGTTCGGTATTCGTGGTGTCCAATGCCCTGCGTCTGCGGTGGTTCAAGGCGAAGCATCAGGCCAATACAGAACGGGATTCAGTCCCTATGCATGAACAAACAACGATTAAACAAGAACGAAAAGGAGCAATTCACATGGAAAAAGTATTGAACATCGAAGGAATGGTTTGCGGAATGTGTGTAAAACACGTTGATAAGGCGCTGCGGGACATCCAGGGCATCAAGGATGTGGATGTTTCCCTGGAGAGTAAGTCGGCCCAGGTGCAGCTTGACCAGGATGTGCCGGATGCTGTGCTGAAAGCTGCTATCGAGGACGCTGGCTATCAGCTCGTCAGTATCCAGTAACGGGCCGTTTATGAAGGCCAAGAAAGGCGATATTGTTCACAAGCTAAAAATCGCCAGAGGACAGTTAGACGGTATCCTGCAAATGGTTGAGGAAAATCGCTATTGCGTGGATATTTCCAATCAGCTTCTTGCTACGCAGGCGTTATTAAAAAGCGCCAATCAGCAGATTTTGCAAGCCCATATACGAAGCTGCGTCCGGGATGCCCTGCAAACGGACGCTGTAAATCCAAAACTGGAAGAAGCCCTGAAATTACTGGAAAAAATGATACAGTAACAACGGGAGCGGGAAGGGCCTTATGTCCTTTCCGCTCCTAAATTCGTTTCAGATTGGATTGTAAATCCTGCGGTTGGGAGCGTACAAAGAAGCCCGGTTTTTATATACTTTAAGTGGTTAGTTAGATATGGTTAATCCAGTGAGGCGCGTCACTGGCGCGTTTTACTGGATACCTTGTAATTAAAATAGACCAGGAGGAATAGAGTGATGAAACAGGCACTTGACACAAGAACAAAGCTCTTAACAAAAAATCCCTGGCCGCTGATGATTGAACTTAGCATCCCTGCGGTTCTTGGCATGGTGGTCGTTGGGCTTTATAACATGATGGATTCCATCTTTGTCGGCCAGATGGTTGGTGACGTGCAGATGGGAGCCATATCGGTATCCTATCCTTTAACCCTTATCAATGCCGGTTCAGCGGCAATGCTGGGCGTGGGTTCTGCATCGGTACTGTCCCGCGCTATCGGTAAGAAGGACGAGAACACAATTAAGAAGATCATGGGCAACTTGGTTGCGATGGTTCTTCTGTTGTCCGTCATCTACACTGTTGTGGGTATGGTTTTCACCCGCCAGCTTCTGTCACTGACCGGAGCCAGCGATAACATTCTGAATTACGCTGAGAAATATCTGCGGATCGTATTCGCCGGTTCTCTGTTCGTAAACTTCTTCCAGAGCGCCAACATGGTCATCCGTGGAGAAGGCCAGCTCAAAAGGGCAATGACCATTATTGCCAGTGGCGCTATTTTGAACATTATCCTTGACCCCATTTTTATCAGCATCCTCAACCCCTACGGCATGGGCATTGAAGCGGCTGCTTATGCAACGATTTTTTCCCAGTTTGTCCAGGCTGCGATTACCCTGTGGTATTTCAAGAAGAAAAGCCCCCATGTGAAGATCGGGCGTATCCGCATTGATGGTGAGCTGCTTCCCCAGGTTCTTTCTGTCGGCATCTCTGCTCTGTTAATGCAGATTCTGACCCTGGTGCAGCAGACAGTGATTTATCGTGTGGCATCGAACTATGGCGGTGAAACCTCCCAGCTCCTTTTAGCGGCGGCGCTCCGGTTCTGGAATTTCTCTTTTGTACCTCTATGGGGTATCAGCCAGGGATTCCAGCCTGCCGCCGGTACAAACTACGGTGCGAAAGACTATGACCGGGTAAAGACGCTGACCAGAGTTTTCATTATCGCCGCAACGCTGCTGTCGCTGGTGTTCTATATCCCCGCCGAGCTGTTCCCAGAAAAGATTTTGTCCATGTTCCTGACAACGCCGGGTATCGCCGCATCAGGTTCGACAAACTTCCGTATCATGTTCAGCACCTATATCCTGCAAGGCAGCTTTATGATCGCCGTGACCCTGTTTCAGTCTTTGGGTAAAGCGAAAAAGGCCACCTGGCTTGTGCTGTTCCGTCAGATTATTCTCTTTATCCCGCTTTGTGTGGTTCTGCCAATGATCGGCGGCATGGGTATTCGCGGCGTGTGGCTGGCGATTGCGCTGACCGATGCGATTCTGGTGGCTATTATCGCGTTCATGGTGGCTTATGAGTTCCGCAAACTGCCTGCGACTTCTTCCGTAAATCGGTGAGGAGGGAGCGTTCATGTATCTTTGCGATGGAAAAATAGGAAATGAATATAAAGTTGAGGATATTGATCTGCCTGTCAATATAGAAAAGCGTTTGGAGGCCCTTGGGATGACCCGTGGAACCTCTATCGCTGTTCTGAACAGCAAAAGTCGGGGTGTCCTGATTGTGAAAGTCAGGGGAACACGCTTTGCACTTGGGCGCAATATCACAAAGAATATTTTAGTGGGGTAAATTCCGATGAGAGAAAATTTGACTATCGGCTTCATCGGAAATCCGAACTGCGGAAAGACAACACTTTTCAATGCTTACACCGGTGCAAATCTGAAAGTGGCAAACTGGCCAGGTGTAACCGTTGAGAAAGTAGAGGGTGCCATTAAAGACCATGATCTGAATATTCGACTGGTCGATCTTCCTGGCACTTACAGCCTGACCTCCTACACAATGGAAGAACAGGTATCCAGACAGTTTATACTAAGCGATGAAGTCGATGTGATTATTGATGTTGCGGACGCTTCCGCTCTGGAGCGAAACCTATACTTAACTTTGCAGCTTTTGGAGCTGGGCAAGCCGGTTGTGCTGGCGCTGAACATGATGGACATTGTGGAAAAGCGCGGCATGGAGATTGACACACACAGACTGCCGGAAATGCTGGGCATCCCGGTCATTCCAGTTTCAGCCAGAAAACGGACAGGACTGGATGTGCTGCTTCATGCAGCCGCGCACCATAAAGACTGTAAAGATCCGGAGTGTCTGATTCATCATCATAAATATACTCCAAAACACCGGCACGACCACCATTCAGAATACGCAATGGTTTACAGTGATGCTATTGAGGACAAGATTGATCTTATCATGGCAGAGCTGAAGCGGAAATATCCGAACCTGTCCAATTACCGCTGGCACGCCATTAAGCTGCTGGAGCAGGATAAGGAAATCTCTGCACGTTATCCGGTCAATATGCCGGATGTGATCGACCGGAACTATGAATCCGACATTATCAATGAGAAGTATGATTTTATCGAGGAAATCATCAGGGAGGTTCTGGTCAATAAGGATCGTCAAGACGCTTTGACGGAAAAGGCAGACCGTGTATTGACGCATAAGTTTTGGAGCATCCCGATTTTCCTCGTTGTCATGGCGGCGGTGTTCTTCCTGACCTTTACCATTGGCGATTGGCTGAAAGGATTCCTAGAATTAGGAATTGAAAGCCTGTCGGCATTGATAAGCGATGGACTGATTGCTGTCGGGGTCAATGAAGTGCTGCGCTCCCTGCTGGTAGACGGCATCATCGCCGGTGTGGGCGGTATCCTGACTTTCCTGCCGAACATTTTCATTCTGTTTCTGGCATTGGCTTTTCTGGAGGACAGCGGATATATGGCCCGTGTTGCGTATGTCATGGAAGGGATTATGAGCAAGCTGGGACTTTCCGGACGGGCATTTATCCCCATGATTTTGGGATTTGGCTGCACTGTTCCGGCAATCATGGCTTCACGGTCTTTGGAAAACCGGCGTGACCGTTTTAAGGTCATGTTGATTACGCCCTTTATGAGTTGCAGCGCCCGTCTGCCAATCTACATCTTGTTTGCCGAGATGTTCTTTCAGGAACGCGCCATGCTCGTGGCCTATTCCATGTACCTGATCGGCCTGGTGGTCGCTATCCTGGTAGCGGCGATTATCCATTTGATTGACCTGAGAAAATCGGAAAATTATCTGCTGATTGAGCTGCCGGAATATAAGGCCCCCAGCGCCAGAACTGTGGCAATCTATGTATGGGAAAAGGTAAAGGACTACCTTACCAAAGCAGGTACTACCATCTTTGCAGCATCTATCCTCATGTGGGTGATCCTGAACTTTGGGCCGCATGGCTATACTACGGAAATGGCAGACAGCTTCGGGTCTATCCTGGGCCATTGGCTTGTACCGATCTTTGCACCGATTGGACTGGGATTCTGGCAGATAGCGGTTGCTCTGATTGCTGGCATCTCTGCAAAAGAGGTTGTGGTGTCCAGTTGTGCCGTTCTGTTTGGGATTCCCAATATCAACTCCGGCGCGGGAATGGATACATTGGTCGGCATCCTGGGTGCAGCCGGTTTTGGACAGCTCAATGCGTTTTGTCTGATGATTTTCTGCCTGCTTTACGTTCCCTGTGCAGCGGCCCTGGCTACAATTCGCAAGGAATCCGGCAGTACAAGGTGGATGCTGTTCTCGGCCCTGTTCCAGTTGGTTGTGGCCTGGGCTGTTACTTTTGTGGTTTATCGTGTTGGACTTTTGCTGTGAGGTATGAATATGACGTTTGGAAAAGTGCTTCGTTCAGCGGCCATTTTATCAGTGGTCGCATTTGGACTTTGGATTTTGAAAAGAGGATCGGAGACCCAAAGCTAATAAGTTGTGAGTTTCCAGTCAGAAAGGAGTTTTAGATGCTTGTTACTGGTATAATCCTTATCGGGATTGTTTTCTATGCAATATGGGCTGTGCGAAAAATCCATAAGAACCGCAAAAATGGTTCTTGTTGTAGCGGCAGTTGTTCCGGTTGTGTAGGAAAGGAATATTGCAGCAAATAAAATCCCGCATATAGCCGATGTTTTCCGTTTTGGAGGGCATCGGCTTTTTCGTATATTTGCACATTCGGCAGGGCTGCACTATAATAGAATTTGCTTTCTGATTGGATTGCACATCCTGCCGATTGGAGCGGTATAAAATGAGAAAAAACTATATAATAAAAGACGCCAGGAAAATCCTGGCAGAACAAATACGAGATAACGGAATGAATACTATGAACAAAAACCCTATCACCAATGCTACGGGGTTATCTGCGATTATTCCAAAAGATAATGACGGATATTGCACCGTCTATAAAATGGACTGTGAGGATGGCCTGGGGCTTATGACAGTCTATCAGGTTTATCCCGGTATCCAGCTTATTTACAATGATTTTGAAGCAACGAGTTGTTATTGGGACGGAACCATTGATAAGAATGTGCTGGAGATCAATCATTGCCGGGAAGGGCGTGAAGGGAGCGTATTGCAAAGCGGTTCCTGCCTGTACCTCGGAGAAGGGGATCTTTCCATTCATACAATGGATAACTGTGCTTCTGAAATGGCCTTTCCTTTGAGACATTATCGCGGAATCTCAGTAGTGCTTGATCTGGAGCTGGTTTCTCAAAATCCGCCTGGAATCCTCGCCGAGAGCGGTATTGGTATTGCAGATTTCAAGAACAAATTTTGTGCCGATGGCTCATGCTTTGTCATGCGGGCCAAGGATGAGATTGAGCATATCTTTTCTGAACTGTATTCCGTACCGGATCGCCTGCAAAAGCCATACTTCATGCTGAAGGTGCAGGAGCTTCTCTTATTCTTGTGTATGGTGGATGTAAATAAAGAAAAGCAGCGAGAGTTATATACTTCTCCCCAGGTGGAGATTGTACGGGACATTCACAAGCGGCTTATCTCCAACTTGCAGGAACGGCCAACGATTGAGGAACTTTCCAAAGAGTATCTTATCAATACGGCAACCTTAAAGGATACGTTCAAGGGAGTTTATGGACAGCCCATTGGAACCTATATGAAAGTGTACCGCATGAAACAGGCCGCTGCTCTGCTTCGTCAGACGCAGGCAACCATAGCAGAAATTGCCAGCCAGGTTGGATATGAGAATCAGAGTAAATTTGCAACAGCATTTCGAGATGTCATGAAGATTGCACCGGCTGAATACCGGAAACAAAATAGTGGCGATTGATTGGGCTAGGAAAATTTACGTCTACTGCCGGAGGCAAAATAAAACCAGCAGAAACAAATTGCATTTTGCCCTGCTGGTTTTATTCATAATTTTGCGGATCGGAGGATTTGTAACGTCGGCTGATAAACTGCTCCGCCATACAATCCAGTGTTTTCAAGATAATCTGCCGCTCATCCTCGGTACAGGCCAGAAACTTTCCCATGAAATGCTGTACTTGCTTTTCCTGTTCCGAAGCGTCAGGATAAAACAGCTCATTAGCAGAAATGCCTAATCGCTTGATAAAGGATGCCAGTACATCGTAAGACGGATTTTTCCTGCCCTTTTCAATGTCCTGGAGATGACGAAGCCCTCTGCCGGTTTGATCCGCAAGCTCCTGTTGGGTCAGTCCACATTCTTCTCTCGCTTCTTTAATTCGCTGTCCCAGATGTAAAAATATATCCTCCGGCATGATTGCTCACCTCAACTACATTCTATCGCGCGTAGCAGAAATGATTGTGGGATTTCCCGGCTTTGAGATTTCCTTAGCTCTAAAAGCAGCCTTGCAGATTACTGCGGTTAATTTCTTTTTATATCTTGCGGTTCTGCCGATTATCGCTCTTACTTGTCGGAGGGCAGGCAGCTTTTTAGTCGGTGTAATCATTGCTTTTGTCTATGGATATGGAGGGATGTTTGCCGCAGGAAATATGACATTAGCAAACCTTTATCCGATTACCGCAAGTCTTGGAATGGTAGGCTACCGTAGCTATGATACCGCAGTCAACTGGAATATCGGAACCTGTTCTTGCAGTCTTGCGCTTGCTGTCGTTATTTCTGCCATCTTGATTTTGTGCATGAAAGAACGAGAAGCAACCCAAACAAAGAAAAAGGCCAAAAAGGTAGCTCCAAAGAAAGGCTGGTGATGATTGTATGAAGAAAATAGTTTTAGCATTAACATTCGTCCTTGTGGGAAGTTTTATGCTTGCTGGCTGTTCAAAAGATGAAATTCTCAATCATTACAATAACATTGTTCAATCTGCGGGCTCCATAGAACTGACAGGGAAATCGTCACTGCAAGGGGAAAAAGAAAAAGGCATTGATGATTATACAGGGACTTATACGGCTGATTATACGAACTTTTCAGGTACAGAGTATTTGTTCGGAGGAACTTCCATAAAGAGAGAAGCCGGTAAGGAGCTGTCCATTGATTGCACCTTGGAGATTACGGAAGGTACTGCAAAAGTATTTTGGATTTCTGGATCTGATGAAGCAGTCACGTTGATTGAAGCAACCGGAACTTATAGTGACACAATTACACTTCCTGATGGTGGAAATTATATTGGCATTGAATGTGAGAATTTCACTGGAAACATTGAATTAAATATTGAATAATACTCTGCCGCGCGACGGCAAAAGAAAAAAGCCGTCGCAGAGCAGACATATTTTCACGCGCCTATGAAACGGCGGCTTTGATTTTCAGAGCCGCCGTTTCTTTGCGTTTGCACAAACCAATGACGACTTGCAGGGACACGGTAGCTGATTGGAGGTTAATTTACCGTGTCCTTCTTCTTATTTCGCAGTATCCATGATCTGCACCAGTTAAAAAAAGCCTGTTCCCAGCAGCGGAGCAATGCGGTCAGAAGTATGCACTATAC
>ERZ772858.2001-NODE-2001-length-17155-cov-5.313684_pt1 | contig 17155 bp, 14 predicted proteins | sample MGYA00512136_ERZ772858 | MGnify/ENA primary metagenome ERZ772858 (study PRJEB29015, sample SAMEA2737726) | human gut metagenome | biome: human gut; feature: human-associated habitat; material: faeces | place: China | collected 2012 ...
AAGAAAAAGATTTTGGCGCAGTGATTGAAAAAGCGATTGAACTTGGTGGATTTTCTGAGGATAAGCAGTTTGCCGGAATCAATGGTGGAACAAAACTGACAACCGGATTTGGACATCATACAATTTTAGGTGCTGCTCCACAGGTAATTGAGGCTGTAAAAGCCGGAAAAATCAGCCATTTCTTCTTAGTAGGCGGATGTGACGGTGCACGTCAGGGAAGAAATTATTATACGGATTTCGTAAAAGAAGCTCCAAAAGATTCTATTATTCTGACTCTTGCCTGCGGAAAATACCGCTTTAATGACTTAGACCTTGGAACAATCGAAGGACTTCCAAGAATTATGGATATGGGACAGTGCAACGATGCATTTGGCGCAGTTAAAGTGGCACTGGCTCTTGCGGAAGCATTTGAATGTGGTGTCAATGAACTGCCGTTGACACTGGTATTATCCTGGTATGAACAGAAAGCAGTCAGCATCCTTCTGACACTGTTACACCTTGGAATCAAGAATATTTACCTTGGACCGACACTTCCGTCTTTTGTTTCTGAAAACGTATTAAACTATCTGGTGGAAAATTTCCAGATTTCACCGACTAGCACACCGGAAGAAGATTTAAAGAAAATTCTTGAAAAATAAAATAAGACAAGCTATTATTTATAAAAACGACACCTTTTCAAAAAAATGGCGAAAGGTGTCGTTTTTTGGCGATGAAAAAAGCGCACAAAACAGGGAAAATATGGTATAATGGGCATAAACCAAGAGGGGATTAAAAAAAATGAGGGGAGGAGTATAAAAAGAGTGAAAAAAAGCAAATTTATACCTTGCAAAGGTGGAAAATAAGATGCAAAAGCAAAAGATAGTACAGAAAATTGACCCCGATATCCTTCAATTTTTAAAGGGAAGAAAAGAAGTGCCGGTTAATACAATGATTATTTTGATTAATATTGTAGTGTTCTTTTTGACAGAGTTGACAGGTTCTTCACTTGATGGAAAACATCTGGTTCAATGGGGTGCGGCATACACACCATTGATTCAGGAGGGGCATGAATATTATCGCTTTTTTACCTGTATGTTTTTGCATTTTGGTCTGACGCACCTGGGCAACAACATGCTGGTTTTATTCTTTCTGGGAGATTGTCTGGAACGGGCGGTAGGAAGGGTACGATACCTGTTCATTTACATATCAGGAGGAATGGGAGCCAGTCTGATTTCTTATCTGTCAGAGGTGCGAATAGGAGAAAACGTCGTGTCTGCCGGGGCATCCGGTGCAATTTTTGCCGTAGTGGGTGCATTGATTTATGTAGTAATCAGAAATAAAGGCAGACTGGAAAATTTTACGACAAAGAAGCTGTTATTTTTGGCAGCTTTAACTTTATATCATGGAGTAACAAGCACAGGAGTTGACAATGCCGCACATTTTGGCGGATTCTTGTGTGGATTTGTCCTTGCAGTATTAATTTACAGAGGACAAAAAAATGGCAGAGGACTTAAAAAATTCTAATCAGAATGAAGAGTAATTAGAATAATCAGAGTAACTTAGAATAATCAAAGATTTCAACGATTCTGCTTTCACAGAATCGGAATCTTCAGGATGAATGTAGTTCCTTTTTCAGGACTTGAGGTGAATTCAAGACTTCCCTTATGGGCTTCGGCAATCCGCTTTGAAATTGCAAGTCCCAGACCACTGCCATCCGGTTTATAAGTGACAAATGGTTCAAAGATAGAGTTCTGGTATTCAGGAGAAATACCGCATCCGTCGTCGGTAACCTTAAATGTCACACCTGTACCGTCTGATTCAATTGAACAGACGATATGACCACCCTCTTTAACCGCTTCAAATGCATTGCGAAGCAGATTGTGAAACACTTGCTGAAGTTTGGTGTGGTCAACATACAATAAAGGGATTGGAGACAATTTATTAAAAGCAATAGAAACGTTTTTCTTTTCCAGACTTGGATTAATGGATTCAATTACATTTGCAAATAATGCATAGACGTTGGTTGATTCAAGGTTCAGTCTGAGAGAATTATTGTAACTGGAAAGCTCACCAAGCAGACCTCTGAGAAAATCCATATTTTCCAGGATTTTAATACAGTTTTGGTCTTCTGATAAATCAGGATGCTGTTTTTCCAGAATCTGAAGAAAACTGTTGATAAGTGTAACAGGATTACGGATTTCGTGGGAAATCTGAGAAAGCATCAGCTGATGTTTTTTCGCCTGTTCCTGATAAAGTTTTTTGTAATCAATTGTTTTATTTTTGCCTTCAATCTGTGAAGTAGCAGATGATTTTGTCATTTGGTGTTACCTCCTCTTTTTTTCTTGATAGTGTAGCACCGTTATAGGCAAATAGCAAATAAAATCATTCTACAAAATATTTGAAAATTCGACAATGACAGCTAGAAGGGAGAGATTTAAAATGTCAGATTGTATTTTTTGTAAGATAGCAGGAGGAGAGATTCCGTCAGCAACTATATATGAGGATAATGATTTCAGAGTTATTCTTGATTTAGGACCGGCAAGTAAAGGTCATGCGCTGATTTTACCGAAGGAGCACTATGCAAATCTATATGAAATTCCGGATGAACTTGCAGGAAAAGCAATTGTTCTGGCAAAAAAAATCATCACCGCAATGACTGAAGTATTAGGCTGTGACGGCTATAATATTGTACAGAACAATGGAGAAGCCGCAGGTCAGACGGTGTTCCATTTTCATATTCATCTGATTCCAAGAAATAATGAGGACCACGTAGGAGTGACATGGACTCCTGGGAAATTGACAGAAGAGGATAAAAATGAAATCCTCGAAAAAATTTCCAAGATTCAGATTCATTAACAGGTGAAGATGACAGAGGAAAAATTACGTGAAGTTTATGACAAGTATTATCGACTGGTAATGAAAGCCGCTTATGATGTCTTAAAAGATTTCGATGATTCGCAGGATGTCTGTCAGGAAGTGTTCCATAAGCTGATACAGAAATGGAACAAGGTAAGTCCTGAAGACTATGCGGGATGGCTGGCATTAACTGCTCGAAGAAAGGCGTTGGATTTCCTCAAAAAAAGTTATCGTAAACATGAGATGACTGTTCTTGAACAGCCGTGTGAAAATGGAAAAGGGGAACACGCAGAAAGGTTAATTTATCATAGAGAGGCAACAACAGGAGAAGACCTGCTCGATGCAATTATCAAGCGGGAATTCACGACAGAATTTATGGACAGGCTGTACGCCAGGAACCCTCAGTGGCACGAAATTATGACGATGCAGGTTTACGAACAGGCAACGGATGCAGAAATGGCGGCCGCTCTGGGTCTGACTATAGAAAACTTAAGAGTTAAAAAACATAGGATGAACAAGTGGATAGAAAAAACGTATGGAGACAAATACGAGGATATATAAAAACAGAATCCAGTGAATCCGGCAGAACAATACTTGTGGATAGATTTCCAAAAAAAATTCCTGTGCCAAATGCCGGCACAGGAGAAATAATTATTTGTTGACTGCCTGTTCAAATAACTGGACAATCTGTTCAATAGAATCTGTTTGTTTGCTTTTTTCCATCGCTTGAATATACGAATCGCGGTTCTGATAAAGAGTCTGGATGGATTCTAACAGTTTCTGGTTAGTAATTTCCTCCTCTTCAAGTACCATGCTGTAACCAAGCTTTTCAAAAGAGCGGGCGTTGAGAATCTGGTCTCCACGGCTTGCACGTGCGGAAAGCGGAATCAGCAGATTTGGTTTTTTCAGTGCACTGATTTCACAGATTGCGTTTGCACCTGCTCTGGAAATGACGATGTCAGCCAGTGCAAAAAGGTCAGCAAGCTCATCTTTGATATATTCGTACTGAACATAACCTTTGGTATCGGTTAAAGAAGAGTCCAGTTTACCTTTACCGCAAAGATGAATGACCTGGAAGTCTTTTAAAAGTTCAGGCAGAATGGCACGTACTGCATTGTTGACTGCAACGGCACCGAGACTTCCTCCGATAACCATAATGACCGGTTTCTCATTGGAAAGACCTGTAAAGGCAAGTGCTTTTTGGGGATTTCCGCTTAATAATTCCTGGCGGATAGGGGTACCGGTAAGTATGGCTTTGTTGGCCGGAAGTTCAGAGACAGTTTCAGGGAAATTACAGCACACTTTAGTGGCAAATGGAATGGAAAGTTTATTTGCCAGTCCAGGTGTCATATCAGATTCATGGATAAAAGTAGGGATTTTTCGACGTCCTGCAGCAATAACAACAGGAACGGTAACGAAACCACCCTTAGAAAAAACAACATCAGGTTTCAACTGCTTCATGAGTTTTTTCGCTTCATGAAAACCTTTTAAAACCCTGAAAGGGTCAGTAAAGTTTTTGACATCAAAGTAACGTCGTAGTTTGCCAGAAGAGATTCCGTAATAAGGAATCCCCATTTCTTCAATCAGTTTTCTTTCCATACCCTGGTAAGAACCGATGTAAGAAATCTTGTAACCGAGTTCTTTCAGTCTCGGAATCATAGCAATATTTGGTGTAACATGTCCGGCAGTGCCGCCACCGGTGAGCACAATATGTTTCATTGGAACCTCCTGATAAATCAAAAATCAATGTTTCGATGTACAACATTCCATAAGACGGACATTGCAGCGTCTATTAGATAATATGATACAGTCGTTGTGAAAAGTCAAGAAAAGATAGGAATTTCATGAATAAAAACGAAGAAAACAGCACAAAAAGCAGTACCTGGGCAGAAGAACAGTTCCGAAAAGAAGCAGATGAGCTGGTAAAACGTCTGGAAACAGATGACAGATTCGATGATTTTGAGCCACCGGAAGAACTGTTTCAAAAGCTGGTAGTTGAAGCTCGGGATGAGGGGCTGCTCGAAGAAGAAAACACAAAACACCTTGAAGATGAAACCAAATCTACAGAAGAAAACACAAAAGAAAATCAGAATACAAAAGTGGTTAAGTTCTTTAATCACCGCATAAGCAAAAAATTCCTCGGCATGACCGCCGCAGCTGTGATATCCTGCTTTGGATTGTTTGGTGTGAGTATGAGCACACAAGGAGGCAGGAGCTATGTTATGGATAAAGCAAATGAAGTGTTGGGGGATGAGAAAAATACGGAAATAGAAAATAGTCAAGATAGATTGATTAGTGACAGAACAGAAGAAGAAGCCAGAAATGAGATAGAAGAGAAATTGCAGGTGGAAGTGCCTCAATTTTTTTATTTGCCAGATAAAATGGATTTTGATTCCTATGAGATAGATGAAACTGCGCAGTCTGTATACATGAGGTATTATAATGGTACAGATTATATATATTTTGTTATACAGGTAAATTATAATGATTCAAGTGGAATTTATCGAAATGATGAAGGAGATTGTCTGGGAAAGATAGAGTGTAATCTGTCTGAAATAGAAGCAGAATTATGGAAACTTCAGGATGAAGAAGGGGAAACATATTTAGCACAATGGGATTATAAAAATTCTTACTATCGAATTTCCGGAAAGATAACAGAAGATGAAATGAAAAAAATTATCCAAGATATTATGTATTGATCCGGAAAGGGGACTTCACTTGAAAACAGTAATTAGAAAGTTAAAAAAATCAGTAGTAGCGATGTTAGCATTATCGTTATTTTTAGCAGTATCTTCCATTTCAGCATCAGCAGATGGATTAGAAGATTTAGGAAAAGAAGTGGATGGTTCTATTTTAACAAATGAAGAATCAGCGGAAGCTATCTGGCAGAATGTAGCCAGAGGAAGTATTTTAAATCAAGGAATTGGAAAAATTACTAATATTGGAAATCGTACTGTAAATATTTACGGAGCAACAATGGCACATGTAACATGTGATACATTGATTGTTAAATTAACACTTCAACAGTATGATGGTGGATGGATTAATTATGGAACTTATGGAGACACAGCAACGAATGCAGCATCCATGTCCCGGAGTTATAATGTAAAAGTTAAAGGAGGGCATTACTATCGAGTAAAGGCTGCTTGTGTTGCAAAAAAGAATGGAAGTTCTGAATCCCAGGGACCTATCACTAACGGTATCTGGATTGAATAATTTTTTTATTCAATTTTAAACTCGGCAAGAACCTCCGATCTTAATGACCAGGAAATAAGGTCATAGTTCGTGAAGTGTCGGCTGTAAATGAAAAGAATAAGTATTTTTATCTAAGAACAATTTGTATTTTTAAGTATCTTTTAAGTAAAAAAGTTTAAAACCCTGTTTTTGAAAAAATCATAAACTTTTATAAAATAATCTGAAAAAACTATCAAAAGACCCCTATTTGCGGTATAATAGTACTATCTTGAAAGTACTTGAATTAAAACCGCAAAGGGGGTTTTTTTATGAAGTTGACATTTATAGGTGCGACTCATGAAGTTACAGGTAGCTGTTACTTTTTAGAAGCTGCGGGCAAGAGATTTCTCGTAGACTGTGGTATGGAACAGGGTCCTGACCAGTATGAGAACCAGGATGTGCCGGTTCCGATGTCGGATGTGGATTTTGCCTTGCTGACGCATGCGCATATTGACCATTCCGGAAATTTTCCTCTGGCTTATGCAAGAGGATTTCGCGGTCCGATTTATGCAACCGCTGCAACCTGCGATTTGTGTGATATCATGCTTCGTGATAGTGCTCACATTCAGACCTTTGAGGCAGAGTGGCGAAACCGTAAGGCAAGAAGAAATGGGCAGCCGGAGTTTGTTCCGGCGTATACGATGGAAGATGCTTTGAATGTAATTCAGCAATTTGTTCCGTGTGATTATCATAAAATAGTTCAGCTTGCAGATGGAATTAAAGTTCGTTTTGTGGACGCAGGACATTTATTAGGTTCTTCAAGTATTGAGATTTGGATTACGGAAGATGGCGTTGAGAAGAAGATTGTATTTTCCGGTGATATCGGAAATACAGACCAGCCATTGATTAAAGACCCTGAATACCTTGAGTCTGCGGATTATGTAGTCATGGAATCTACTTATGGTGACAGAAGTCATGGAGAGCGCCCAGACTATGTGCAGGAATTGGTTGATATCTTAAGGCGAACCTTTAAGCGTCATGGAAATGTTGTTGTTCCTTCATTTGCAGTCGGCAGAACGCAGGAAATGCTGTATTTTCTTCGTAAGATTAAGGCAGATAACCTGCTTCCGGAATTTCCGGATTTTGATGTGTATGTCGATAGCCCGCTTGCTGTGCAGGCGACCAATATTTTTAAAGAGCATTATGTAGACTGCTATGATGAAGAGGCAATGGAACTTTTGAATCAGGGAATTAACCCGATTGCATTTCCGGGGCTGAAGCTTTCGATTACAAGTGATGAATCCCGTGCCATTAACTTTGATGAACATTATAAAGTCATTCTTTCTGCAAGTGGTATGTGTGATGCCGGTCGAATCAAACATCATTTAAAACATAATCTGTGGCGTGAAAATTCTACGATTGTGTTTGTCGGATATCAGGCAGTTGGAACACTTGGTCGTGCACTTTTGGAGGGTGCAAAGGATGTAAGACTGTTTGGTGAAGAAATTCATGTATCAGCAGAGATTGTAAGACTTTCGGGAATCAGTGGTCATGCAGATAATGAAGGATTGATGCGCTGGGCATCTGCATTTAAAGAAAAACCACAGCGTGTGTTTGTGACACATGGAGAAGATACCGTCTGTACACTCTTTGCAGAACGGCTGAAAAATGAACTGGGCTATGATACCTACGCTCCGTTTAGTGGAACGGTCTTTGATTTGGCAAATAATGTACTGGAGAAAGAGACCGAAGGTATCATAATAGAACATGCAAAGGAGAAAGCGAAAGCACGCAAGGCATCTGGTGTTTATGCGAGACTTGTGGCTGCCGGTCACAGACTGCTTGCAGTTATCCGGCATAATGAGGGCGGAGCAAATAAGGATCTTGCAAGATTGGCAGACCAGATTAATTCGCTTTGTGACAAATGGGACAGATAGAGAAAGAGCCATCGTACAGAAAAATCTGTAGAAAATGTCTTCTGCAGGATATGGATGAAAACGAATATTTTACAGATTTGCGAAAGTACATCGCACAGATAGACAAAGATTTAAAAGTAGAAGATGAGGAGTATCAAAACCGCCTTGCAAAATGTAAGGAGTGTGATAATCTGCTGAGTGGAATGTGTCGAATCTGTGGGTGTTTCGTGGAAATGCGGGCAGTGATGAAGAAAAATCACTGTCCGGCAGTTGAAAAGAGATGGTAGAAAAAAAGAGTGATTCTGAAAAAAGGATTCAGAACCACTCTTTTTCTATGCTTTATGCATTCTGGGTTTTCATTTGTTCTAATGCTTTAGCAAGCTGATCCGGGCAGGATGTGCCACGACCACCGCAGTCAATTCCTTTTAAGCGGGAGATTGCTTCATCTACTTTCATTCCTTTTACCAAAGCAGCAACACCCTGAGTGTTTCCATTGCATCCGCCATTGAATTTTACTGATTTTACAGTGTCACCGTCGAGTTCAATTTCAATAGAACGAGAACAGACACCTTTTGTATTAAATACTGTCATTTTAAAGCCCTCCATAAAATTAAGAATAATAGATAATTTTTTGTCTACGCACATTATAGCAGAAAAAATATAGAGTGACAAAGACTAATTTAAAACATTCTTTTTTATTTACGAAAAAACCATCTGGTGCTACAATGGTTAGTATAAACTAATATAAGGGAGAGAAAACAAACTATGTTTCTTGAGATTCGCAATATAAAAAAATCCTTTGGGCAGGGGGACAGTTTTGTTGAGGTCTTAAAGGGAATTAATCTGGAAATCAACAGAGGAGAGTTTTGTGTTTTACTTGGACCGTCGGGTTCGGGAAAATCTACATTATTAAATATCATCGGGGGAATCGACGGGGCAGACAGTGGAGATATCTGCATTGATGGGGAAAAAATGTCAAACATGAATGAAAAGCGTTTGACATTATACAGAAGAAAGCATCTGGGGTATATTTTTCAGATGTATAACTTAATTCCAAACCTGACGGTTCAGGAAAACATTGAGGTCGGAGCATATTTAAGTGACAAACCGCTTGAGATGGAAGAACTTCTGCGTACATTAGGATTGTATGACCACCGCAAAAAACTGCCGAACCAGCTTTCAGGTGGCCAGCAGCAGCGTACTGCCATTGGGCGTGCAATTATTAAAAATCCGGATATTTTGCTTTGTGATGAACCGACAGGCGCGCTTGATTATAAAACTTCAAAAGAAATCTTAAAATTAATTGAGACCGTAAATCAAAAATATGGCAATACAATTATCATGGTAACGCATAACGATGCCATCAAAGATATGGCGGATCGTGTGGTGCGTCTGCGAGATGGAATGATTCGGAAGAATTATGTGAATGAAGCACGTGTAAGTGCCCAGGATTTAGAGTGGTAAATGGGAAATAGGGGAGTGACAGGAAAAAATGAAAAATCCTTTAAGAAAGAGGCTGTTTCGTGAGCTGAAAGGTGAGGCAGGGAAATATTTTGTTATTTTCTTTCTGTTAATGAGCATTATTGGATTTGTATCCGGTTTTCTTGTAGCAGATGGAAGTATGCTGACTGCTTACAATGAAAGTTTTGAGAAATATAATATTGAAGATGGGAATTTCACGGTAAAAGAAAAAGTGAACCGTGCACAGCAGAAAGAAATAGCAAAGTCAGATGTGACATTGTATGAAAATTTTTATGCAGAGCCGGTGCTGACAAATGGAAGTACGATGCGAATTTTTAAAAATCGTGAAGAAGTTAATCGTGTCAGCCTGATGAAAGGAGAATTTCCAAAATCAGCAGATGAAATCGCAATTGACCGTATGTATGCGGATAACAATGAACTGTCTGTAGGAGATATCATTACCGAAGAGGAAAGTGGAAGAGAGTGGAAAATTACAGGGCTTGTGGCGCTTTCAGATTATAGCTGTCTGTTTTCGGACAATAATGATTCAATGTTTGATGCGGTAAAATTTGGTGTCGGAATTGTAACTGAGGAGGCGTTTGATACTTTTAATACGGACAACATGATTTGTAATTATTCCTGGAAATATGGAACAGAGCCAAAAGGCGAGACGGAAGAAAAAAATGTGGCAGAAGATTTTATGAAAGTCTTAAATAGTGAAGTCAGCCTTGAAACATTTGTTCCACGTTACAGTAATCAGGCGATTCAATTTACCGGTGAAGATATGGGCAGTGACCGTATGATGATGATTATCCTGCTTTATATTGTAATTGCAATTCTTGCCTTTGTATTTGGAATTACAATCAGTAATACGATACATAAAGAGTCTACAGTAATCGGAACATTAAGGGCTTCGGGTTATACCAGACGGGAACTGATTCTTCACTATATGACTGCACCGATGCTGGTTACATTTGCGGGAGCGGTGGTCGGAAATATTTTAGGTTATACGGTTCTGAAAAATGTCTGCGCAGGCATGTATTATGGAAGCTACAGTCTGCCGACTTATGTGACATTATGGAACGGTGAAGCCTTTGTGATGACGACAATTGTACCGGTTTTTTTGATGGCAGTGATTAATTTCTTCCTATTAAAAAGAACATTATCGTTGTCCCCTCTCAAATTTTTAAGAAGGGATTTAAAGAAAAGAAAACAAAAATATACATTACCGTTGAGTGCCAGGATTCCATTTTTCTCAAGATTCCGGCTTCGTGTGATTTTCCAGAATGTCAGCAATTATGTTGTGCTTACAGTCGGAATTCTATTTGCAAACCTGCTCTTGATGTTTGGGTTGATGCTTCCGCAGGTTTTAAATCATTATCAAACAGAAATCGAAAAGAATTTGTTGTGCAATTATCAGTATATTTTAAATATACCGTTAAATGCGATGAATGAAGAACATAAATTAGAAAGCCTGATGAATTTAATGTATTTTGAATATCAAGTTCAGACGGACAATGAAGATGCAGAAAAATTTAGTGCGTATTCTTTAAAGACTTTGGATAGTGAGTATAAAACTGATGAAATTATGCTCTATGGAGTAAAGTCGGACAGCTGTTACATTCCACTTGAAGATACAGATGGAGACGAAGTGCTGGTTTCCAAAGCGTACTCTGATAAGTATAAAGTAAAAAAAGGCGATGTGATAAGATTAAGAGAAAGCTATGAAGATACACAGTATGAATTTACGGTAGGCGGAATTTATGATTATGAGGGCGGTTTATGCGTATTTATGCCAATTGAACAATTGAACCGAACCTTTGATTTGGGAAATGATTATTTCAGCGGATATTTATCAGACAGTGAGATTACAGATATTGATGAAAAACATATTTCTTCTGTGATTGATTTGGAAAGTTTAACAAAGATTTCAAGACAGCTTACTGTATCAATGGGCAGCATGATGTATATGGTGGATGGTTTTGCGATTGTCATCTTTATGGTTGTCATCTATCTGCTTTCTAAGATTGTCATTGAGAAAAATGCGCAGTCGATTTCAATGGCAAAAATTTTAGGTTACAGCAATGCAGAGATTGCAAGACTTTATATTATACCAACTTCGATTGTAACGGCACTGCTTCTGATTATTACGCTTCCGCTGGAAAAAAATTTGATGGAAATCATTTTTTGTCAGATGATGACAAGTATGAGCGGATGGATTCCATTTTATGTAAGTCCGACACTGTTTCCGGAAATGTTTGCAATCGGAATTTTAACCTACGCAGTAGTTGCAGTCATCGAATATCGGAAAGTGCGGAAGATTCCGATGGAAGAAGCCTTAAAAAATGTAGAGTGAAAGGTGGGAGAGAAAGTGGAAAAGAAAATAGGAAATGCATTGTGGAAAAAATCTCTTGGAATCGGAACGGCTGTGGTTCTTGGACTGACTGCCTGCAGTGTGGATAACTCTTCCGATAAGGAAAATGTGGATAAAACCTCTGGAAATACACAGGGGGAAACAAAGTCTCAAAATGATAATGATACAAAAGAACAAAGCAGTGAGAAGCAGTCCGATGAAGAAAAAGATAAAACAGAAACGGTATATGCAAAGGCAGACGCGGACGGAACAGTAAATGAGATTACCGTAAATACAGTTTTAAAAAATAAAAATGAGAAGAAGATTCAGGATTATTCGAATCTGACCGATATCAAAAATATAAAAGGGGACGAAGAATATACCAGACAATCGGATGGAACAATTCTCTGGGACAATCAGGGAGAAGACATTGAATATGAAGGAAAGAGCAGTGAACAACTTCCGGTAACAGTTCAAATCAGCTATTTTCTGGATGATAAAGAAATTACTCCAAAAGAGCTGGCAGGAAAAAGCGGCTCACTTAAGATTCGTTTTGATTATGAAAATCATACCAAAGAAGAGACGAATGTAAATGGAAAAAAAGTGGAACTTCCTGTTCCGTTTGCAGCGATTTCTGCCCTGCTTTTATCAGAGGATAATGCAACAAATATCGAAGTAAAAAATGGAAAAGTTATTTCATTGGATGGACAGAATTTGATTATTGGATATGCCTGCCCCGGACTTTCCGAAAATCTGAATCTCTCCGATTCTGAGCTGACGAAAGATATTGAGCTTCCGGAATATGTGGAAGTGACAGCAGATGTAACGGATTTTGAACTGGATTTTACAGCGACGGTATTTTCTTCTGGACTTTTGAGTGATTTAGATGAAGAGAATCTCGATGATTTGGATGAAACTTCCGATAACATGGATAAAATTCAAGAGGCTTCAGGAAAATTAAAAGACGGCAGTGGCAAGCTTTTAGATGGAATGAAAACCTATGATGAGTATATGAAGCAGTATCTAAGCGGAGTTGACTCTTTAAAAGAAGGAGTGGATGCCTTAAAGAGTGGAATGCAGGTATTAAATGAAAACAAGACGGCGCTTGGAAGCGGAGCTCAGGCATTAACAGACGGATTGTGCCAATTTTCAAACAGCTTGTCAGCGATTTCATTCGGAAATGCTTCCGGTCAGAGTGGGGTTGATTTTAGCGGAGTAGAAAATGCAATGGTCGCATTAGTGGCAGATGGTCAGAAATTAAATACAGCACTGACTCAATTACAGACTCAGCTTCAAACGGCTGGAAACTTTGTGACAGAGGCAGTGACCTATCAGACAACCATTCAGACCACTATTGAAACTGTTAAAAATACACTGGAAGCGATTGACTGGGATGCAATTGAAGATAATGCGAAGGTGCAGAGGGAAGCACAGATAGATTCGGCAGTAGAGGCAGCTCTTAATGAGACGATGCAGGAAACTTCCTTAAGTGAAGAAGAACAGGAAATTTTAAAAGAGGGATTAAAGAGCAGTCTGGAAACCCAGTTAAAGGAAAATGCTAAGGATACCGAGCTGACAAAAGAAGCCAGAGAAAAAACGGAAGAGGCAGTGCAGACCCTGCTTTCGATTCCGGAACTTAATATTCCGGATTTAAGCGTGGATACCAGTGCCCTTCCAGCGATTTTGACGGATATGCAGGCTCAGATGCAGGCACTTGGAGAAGCAGCGGAATTGCTTGGAGGACTTCCGGAACAGATGCAGACCTTGCAGGAAGGAATGGAGACGATTCAAAATGCAGCCGAGCAGCTTGCTAAAGGAAGCAGTCAGTTAAACACCGGAATCAGTGCATTTTCAGATGGAATCGGTCAGCTATACGTGGGCGGTCAGAGTTTAAGTGAAGGAACAGACCAGTTAAGCAGTGCCGGAAGTGCTCTCGACAGTGGTTATCAGGCATTGATAGATGGGATGAAAGCTTTAGATGAAGGATTTGCAGAGTTTGATAAAGAAGCCATTCAGAAATTAACCGACCTTGCAGGTGATGACCTGACAAATTTGACAACAAAGATACGAGGTCTTAAAAAAGTAGATGCCGAGTACCAGAACTTTGGAGGGATTTACGAAGGGCAGAGCGGAAGTGTACGGTTTATTATCGAGACAGAGGAGATAAAAAAATAGAAATGTAGAATACGCTCCTGTTTAAGGGTAAGACAGGGGTGTATTTTTTGTTTTATATTTTAAGAATTTGCGAGAGGCACCTTCTTTCGTGAATGTTGCAATGTGTGTTTCGTCACTTTCATTATACAACATGAACGATTTAAGGTGTCTTTCTTTTTATGTAAAATCACGAACTTGCTCATTTATAGTAAATACATTAAAATTTGAGTAGGCATACAGGAGAAAGTAGGGTAAAATAATGCATATGCTGAAAAAATGGGAGAAAAGATATGTGCATTATCCCACAGATGTTCTTGGCGGAGCTCTGGCAGGCGCTATATCAGGATATCTGGGATATCGGTTCATTCAGGTCATTTTTTACAGAATAGAACAAGAAGGGGGAGGAGCATGTCTGAAGTAAAGAATAAGAAAAAGAAATCCACTATTATTCAGGTCAGTATTGGTGTTCTGGCAGTTATTCTGGCTATCCTTATTATTATAATGATGAGAATTGTTTCTGATATTCAGGGAACGGCCCGTATTGTAAATTATACTGGTTTAGTTCGTGGAGAGACACAGAGGATCATCAAGCTGGAGGTTGCCGGGGAACAGGACGATGCAATGATCCAGGAGGTAAGGTCTTTCATTGGTGGTCTGCGCGATGGAAATACCAAACTGAATCTGGTATATTTGAATGATAAGGATTTTCAGAATAAAATGCAGGAACTGGACGAAGGCTTTTCTGACCTGTATAACGAAATCTGTTTGGGGCGGTCTGAAGGATATGAAAAAACAGATATTATATCCAGAAGTGAGGACTTCTTTGTAATCTGTGATGAAGCAACAGGTCTGGCCGAAAAATATTCGCAGAAAAAAGCCACATCCTTATCATTGCTTGAAAAATATATCACGGCAGATATTGTTGTATTGATGCTATTGATCGGATATGAGTTTATCAAAGCAATACAATATGCTGCAATGAACCGTTTGCTGCAGCGAAAGGTATATCTGGATGATGCGACGGGACTTCCGAACAAAAATAAATGTGAAGAATTGCTGAATGAGGAAGAACCGGATGCAGATATCGGTGTATGCAGTTTTGATCTTAATAATCTCCGGCGTATTAATGACAGCAGAGGACATGAAGCCGGTGATGCCTATATCCGTAGATTTGCTATCTGTCTGCGAGATTCCATGCCGGCTGAGCAGTTTGTGGGAAGAGCAGGTGGAGATGAATTTCTTGCAGTTACCCATGGATTGGACAGGGAACAAATGACACAGTGTCTTGAAAAGGTGCGCAGAGATATGACAGAGGAATCCAGAGTGTATCCGGATACACCCTTAAGTTATGCGGTGGGATTTGCATTGGCCGGTGATTTTCCCGGGAGTACAATGAGAGAACTGTTTAACTGCGCAGACAAAAACATGTATATCAATAAAAATCATGTGAAACGGGAAGAGGCTACAGCAGAAAGGAATCAGGGATATCAGCTGTTAAAGCTGCTTAATCAGCATGGCAGTAACTTCTCAGACTGTCTGTACTGTGATGCCAGGATGGATACCTATCGGGCGATTCGTTCCAGCGAGAATTTTTTCCTGGCTTCTGACGGTGCATATTCCGGAGCAGTGGAACAGATCATAGAGGAACATGTTGAAAGTTCCTGTCAGGTAGATATCTGCGAAGGGCTGCAGATTTCTGAGCTTCAAAGGAAGATGCATACGAAGGAAGATGTGCTGGAATATGAGTATAATACCGGAAAACAGGGGGCATATAATCGTCTGACGTTGATTCCGGTGGACTGGGATGAGGATAAAAAGCTGCATCATTTTCTCCTGGCATTTGAAACTATCCGAAAGACTTCTGAAGGTCAGACAGGTGCAAAAGAGCAGTTGCAGCTTTATTATGAACAGTTGAAACAGTCTATCTTGGAAAATGACAGCTATGTGGATGCGCTTCTGGAATTGTCAGATGTGATCTATACAGTAAATCTGACAAAGGATGTTCTGGAAAGAAGGATCGTACTGAATGGAAAAGAGCAGAAGAGCCGGGAACTTTTTATGGATTATTCGCTTCCGCACTCTTATCAGGATTACTGCTGGGAATATGAGAAAAAAGTCACTCAGGAAACAATTGCCGGTTACTGCATGACAGATAATTGTGAAAAGCTTCGTAAGAGGTTTGAGAACGGAGAAACACATATATCTGTAGAATATTGTGTCTGCGAAGACGATGGAAGTATCCGATGGGTACAGAAAACAGTGCTTATGACCAGTATGGTAGTGTTTGATACAGAAATCCTTGCTGAGATCCCTATGATCTATGCGATCATTCTGCTGCAGGATACCACACAGAGACATGAACGTGATGAACAGGAACAGGCGCGCCTTCAGGCTGCATTCAATGAGATGCGTGCCGAGAGCAGGGCAAAAACGAATTTCCTCAGTCGTATGAGCCATGATATCAGGACACCTTTGAATGGTATTATTGGTCTGTTAAAGATTGATGAGAACCATTTTGAGGATAAGGCACTGATACAGGAAAATCATAAAAAGATGAAGATAGCAGCAGATTATTTGCTTTCCCTTATCAATGATGTTCTGCAGATGAGTAAAATAGAGGAAGGTCATATTGTTCTGACTCATGAATATATCTGTCTCAAAGATCTGGTCTATGAGATTGAGAGCGTTATCACTCACAAGGCAGCAGATGAGAATATTCAGTGGATTTATGAGAAAAATAAGGAGGATATTCCCTATCCTTATGTCTATGGAAGCTCACTGCATCTTCGCCAGATTTTTCTGAATATCTATGGAAACTGTATTAAGTATAACCGGCCGGGAGGAAAGATTACTACCGTAATGGAGGCGGCAGATGTACATGATGGGATTTGTACATACAGATGGACGATTTCTGATACAGGTATAGGGATGAGTGCAGAGTTCCTGAGTCGCATTTTTGATCCATTCTCACAGGAAAAAACAGATGCCCGTAGTGTTTACCAGGGAACCGGTCTGGGGATGGCGATCACTAAGGGATTGATTGAGCAGATGAATGGAAGTATTGAAGTGACAAGTCAGGAGGAAGTTGGATCTGTGTTTGTCGTTACCATTCCCTTTGAGATTGCAGAGAAACAGAAAAAGGATGAGGAAATTGTAGAGAAATATGATATTTGTGGACTGCATCTGCTGGTAGCCGAGGATAATGATCTTAATGCAGAAATCGTAGAAATGCTGCTGACAGATGACGGTGCGAAGGTTACAG
>ERZ772858.2003-NODE-2003-length-17146-cov-5.247031_pt1 | contig 17146 bp, 17 predicted proteins | sample MGYA00512136_ERZ772858 | MGnify/ENA primary metagenome ERZ772858 (study PRJEB29015, sample SAMEA2737726) | human gut metagenome | biome: human gut; feature: human-associated habitat; material: faeces | place: China | collected 2012 ...
TACATAAATAAATAAGGAGGGGATATGGCGGTGTTTCTTACAGAGAAGGAAAAAAGAAGCCGGACGCGGGGCGTCTGAGTGAAGACTGAATATACCCATTGGCGGCGCAAATCAAGGCGCCGCGGGTTCCTTGACTTATTGGACCGTGTGTTGGAAAAACCGGAATAACGGAGAGCAAAGCTGTGCCGTACTTCACATGTCAGAGAGGAAGTAATGATAAAGCTTTATGATATCGTATGCAGAAACGACAATTTTCCTGAAAAAGATATCAGGGATCTGTATGTGAAGAATGCCGGAAGAGAAAACTCTTTAAAGTACGGAGATGTTCTCGATTTTCTGACGTATTTTAACTCATTCAGTTCCATAAAATGGAAAAAATACACGACAATAAAAGAAGTTTCGGTGGAGCTGTATGTTCAGGGAGACTTTGAAGTAACGTTTGTTCTGCAGGATGAAAAGGGAAAAAAGTTTCTCCTGAGTGAGGAGATAGCAGACGGGCACTACGTCAGGACTTTTCCGATAGAAGAGATAGAGCAGGGTATTCTGGGCTTCCAGCTGAGACTCCTGGGTGATGAAGGATCTTTTATCAGTGGCGCGTTCTATGGGGAATTTGATATCTTTGAACGGAAGAACATCGGCATCGGGATCTGCACCTACAGGCGCGAGGAATACGTGCTGAAGAACATAGAAGTCCTGAGAGACCTGCGCCAGAAACTTCCGGGGCTGGACTTAGTCGTCGTTGATAATGGACGGACTCTGCACCTGCAGTACCCCGATGTTCGCATCATCCCCAATAAGAATTTTGGCGGAAGCGGGGGGTTCACGCGGGCCATCATCGAATATATGGGGCGCGAAAATAAGGTGGATTATATCCTTCTGATGGACGACGATGTTGTTATTGAACCTTCTGCACTCCTTCGTACCTGGATTTTTCTTGGTGGTCTGAGAGAGGAGTTCAGGGACCGCTTCCTATGCGGAGCCATGCTGAGGTTGCATAGCCCTTGTATCCAGCTTGAGCGTTCCGCAGCCTGGTCGGTGATTCGGAGTCATAGTAATGGATACATGCTGAATTTGGCGGATCCCAAAAATCTCGTTGCGAATGAGAAAGAGACTCGTCAACTGAATCAGTATGGAGGCTGGTGGTACTGCTGTATTCCCACACAGAGAATTTCCGAAATAGGATATCCACTTCCTGTGTTTATAAAGGGTGATGATATGGAATATGGCATCCGCAACAACAGACCTGTCTTAACGATGAACGGAATAGCCGTCTGGCATCAGGAATTTACGGCGAAAAGAAATGTTTTGCTTAATTATTATTTTGACAGAAATATGCTGATGCTTAACAACTTTGCCAGAAGGTGCAACTGGCTGACTTTTTCCCTCGCTGTCTCATCCAGGCTGATATTACGATTACGAAATTTCGATAAAAACACTGTGAAGTTTTACTATCTGGCTTTGCTTGATTACAATAGCGGTTTGGAACAAATAACAAAAATCGGTTCTGATGAAAGGTTTTCCTTTGTGCAAAACTATGCTGAGAAAGAAGCACGCTGTTTTATTTTTTTTAAAGCAATTTATTATGCTATTTATACAATTATAAAATATCCTATAACACATAAAAAGTATCTGAATTTCAGAAAAAATAGACTTCAGACTTCAGAATTTTGGAAGCAATTTCTTAATATAGAGTGAATTTGTCTTGGAATAATTTTTCCGAAAAAGGCCTGGCAATGTAAAGTTTTTCTTTCCAGGCCTTTCCCGTTGTTATAATCAGTCTATGTTTTTTTTCGTCTCTTCACTGGCCGTGCAGACAGCCTTTTCGAGTCCATCGTTCGCAAAGGCTTCGAGCACACGTATGCCGCTGTCCATGGCATCGTGCCAGAGCTCCCTGTCTGTTCCCTGAGGATGTCCCAAAACCCAGTTGATAACATCGCCTTTCTGGACGGGACGCCCGATGCCGAGACGGAGTCTGTAGAAATTAGGGGTGCCGAGCTGCTGAGTAATGGATTTCAGGCCGTTGTGTCCGGCATTGCCTCCGCCGAACTTGAAACGCAGTGATCCCGGAGGCAGGTCAAGCTCGTCGTGAACCACGATGAGCGACTGGGGATCGATGCGATGCCAGGCCAGGAGCGGTTGCACGCAGTTTCCGGAAAGATTCATGAAGGTGAGAGGTTTGGCCACAAGCCAGGTTCCGCCCAGCGAATCCAGTTTTACGCGCCAGAGATCGCAGGTGAATCGCCCTCCATTCTGCGCGATCACGGTTCCTTCTTCCTCTGCAAGCTTTAAGAGTCTGTCGACAAAGAGAAATCCCGTGTTGTGCCTGGTGCCGTCATATTTTGTTCCGGGATTTCCCAGTCCCACGATAGCGCCCCGGTAATCCATGGCAGATGCGCTCCTTTTTATGAACACCTGCGGAAGCTCTGCTTCCGGTGTCCTTCGGATAAAAAAGAAAAAAACATGAAAAAGGCCGGCATCCGATAAAAGATGCCGGCCTTTGAATATCTTGCGGAAAGGCGGTTACTTGCCAGCCTTGTTGTCGGCGGCAGCGGCATCGCCTTCGGCGGCACCGGCCTTGGCATCCGCGCCGGCGGCAGCGGAAGCGGCAGCAGAGGCAGCGGAAGCAGCAGCGGACTGAGCTTCAGCGGCAGCCTGGGCAGCATCGAATTCAGCCACTTCCTTGGTCTTCTCGAGCACGGCCACGACAGTGTAGTTGTTGTCGAATACGGCACGGGAACCGGCGGGCATCTGAATCTTGTCGATGGAGAGGCTCTGGTTCATATCGATGTCGGTGACATCGATGGAAATCTTGTGGGGCATATCCAGAGGCTTGGCGGCAACGGAAATGGTTTCCACATAGGTTTCGAGGAAGCCGCCGAGCTTGACGCCCTTGGCCGTGCCGGTAAATTCGACAGGCACGTCAACAGTGATTTCCTGATCGAGATCGACACCGTAGTAATCGATATGGGTGAAGCGCTTCTTGTAAGGATGCTTCTGCACGTCCCAGAAGAAGCAGGGGTAGGTGGTCTTCTTGCCGTTGTCGTCAATCTCAAGATTGAAAACGGTGGTGTTGCCGATTTCAAAGTAGAGCTGTTCGAGAGGCAGAGAGGGCACCTGCACATTGATGTTTTCGCCCTTGCGGTTGTAGAAGACGCCGGGAACAAGGGACTGCGCACGCAGACGGTGAGCGACGCCTTTGCCGGCGCCTTCTCTCTTCTGGGCACAGAGGGTTTTTTCGATAGCCATAATATTTACTCCTTAAGCGCCGCAGGGCGCGAAGATGAATTGTACAGGAGGTTTGCCATTTCCGCGGTACGCGGAACTAGACAAAAAGAACGCTGACGGAAGAGCCGGTATGAATATTGGAAATGGCCTTTCCGAGGAGCGAGCCTACGCCTACGACATGGAGCTTGGAGCAGCGTTCCTTTTTCTCTCCCAGAGGAATGGTGTCCGTAACGAAGACCGCATTGAGGGATTCAGTGGCATTGATGCGGTCAATGGCCGGACCGGAGAGAACGGCGTGGGTGGCGCAGGCGATAATTTTTGTGGCGCCATTTTCGAGCAGGACTTCAGAAGCCGCGCACAGCGTGCCTGCCGTGTCAATCATGTCGTCAACGATGATGGCCGTTTTACCTTTGACATCGCCGATGACGTGCATGGCCTGAGCCTGATTGGGCTTGTCGCGGCGCTTGTCCACGATGGCGAGGGGAGCGCTGAGACGCTTCGCGTAGGAGCGGGCGCGTTCCACGCCGCCGGCATCGGGAGAAACGATGACCGGATCGCCTTCCATGGCTTCACGCAGGGGGTCGAGCATGACAGGCGTGGCGAAAAGGTTATCAACGGGGCAGTTGAAAAAGCCCTGGATCTGTCCGGCGTGGAGATCGATGGTGACAAGGCGCTGGGCGCCGGCGACCATGATGCAGTCGGCAACCAGCTTGGCGCTGATGGGAGCCCTCGGGCTCACCTTGCGATCCTGGCGGGCATACCCGTAATACGGCACAACGGCGGTGATGCGGCCGGCCGAAGCGCGCTTCAGGGCATCGCACATGAGGCAGAGCTGGATGAGGTTGCGGTTTACATCCGGAGGACACGTGGGCTGCACAACGAAGACGTCGTCGCCGCGGACATTGGCTCCAATTTCGACGCGAAGTTCGCCATCACTGAAAGTGGTGGCCAGTGTCTGGGTTAACTGACAGCCAAGGTGATCACAAATGGCCTTGGCCAGTTCAGGATTCGAAGTTCCTGTGACAATCTTTAAGTCGTTCATCATGCTGCTCTGCCTTGCCCCGCCCGGTGGTGAAAAGCTCAGGGGTTATGGCTGGGATGGAAGGAATTGAACCTTCGAATAACGGAGCCAAAACCCGTTGCCTTGACCGCTTGGCTACATCCCAGTACGAATATGCAAATGGTGTACGGGCCAGTTTTTGGAAAGCTCTCTTTCGGCACTGCGCGCAACCGCCGCGTCGGAGAAAATTCCGAAGATGCTGGAACCGCTTCCGCTCATGGAGGCTGCTGCCGCGCCAAGTTCAAGCAGCGAACGCTTAATATCTGCTAATTCCGGGTACCGGGGAAATACTGCGGTTTCGAGATCGTTCACGAACGCGTTGCCTGGAGTACACAATAGACTGACTCCCTTATCTTCTTCGTGAGTCGTTGTCAAGGTTGCCGGCACCGTTTGTGCAGGGGACGCAGGCTTCACTGAAAAGCCTGGAACCATCCCGTCGAAAGCCTTATAGGCCCAGGGGGTGGACACCCGGATATCAGGCGTTACGAGGAGTATTTCGCTGCCGGGGAGGGAAACAGAGCAGGGGGTGAGTTTGTCACCGATGCCTGTTACCCGCATCGGAGTCCGGGTCAGGAAGAAGGGAACATCGGCTCCCACTTCGCAGGCCATGGCGGCCAGTTCCCCATCGCTCAGAAGCCCCCCGCCGCTTTGTCTGTCCAGCCAGTTTCTGAGGAAGAGCAGCAGAACGGCCGCGTCGGAACTCCCTCCTCCGAGCCCCGCACCCCAGGGGATCCCCTTTACCAGACGGACGCGAAGGCCGGGCGCTTTCCCGGCGTGTTTTCTGAAAACTTCCCAGGCCTTTGTCAGCGTGTTGTTCCGGGTATCGATTCCCCGCTCAGCGCATTCCACGCATATTGTTCCGCCGGATACCTTCCGGATGAAAAGCTCATCATGAGGTTCGTCAAGAGGGAGGAACAGGGAATCGATAAGATGGAATCCGTCAGCCCGCCGGCCTGTTATGGTAAGGCCTATATTGATCTTGCATCCTGCGGTGAGTCTGACTTCTTCCGCGTTTTCGGAGGAGATACGCGCGTTCACGTGTCTGTACCCTTGTGGTTTCTTCAGGCGGCCGGCTTAGAGTGTTTCGACAGTGAAGTGATCGTTTGTGTAGACGCAGATTTCGCTCGCGATCTGCATGGAGTCATGCGCGATGGTTTCCGCGTCGAGGTCCGAGTGGCGCAGAAGAGCTCTGGCCGCAGCCAGGGCATAGGGGCCGCCTGAACCGATGGCAGCCACGTTGTCATCCGGTTCAATGACATCGCCCGTGCCGGAAAGCAGGAGAATGTGTTCCCTGTCGGCCAGAAGAAGCATGGCTTCCAGTTTCTGAAGGTATTTGTCCCTGCGCCACTGCTTGGTGAGTTCCACTGCGGCCCGTGTCAGATTGCCGTGGTACTCCTTCAGCTTGGCTTCGAAAAGTTCAAAGAGTGTGAAGGCATCAGCCGTGGTTCCGGCAAAGCCGGCCAGAATGTTACCGTCTCCCACGCGGCGGATTTTGCGCGCCGTGTGCTTCATAATCATTGTCTGGCCGAGGGTGACCTGGCCATCGCCGGCCATCGCCACGTGCCCGTTTTTCTTAATGGCCAGAATGGTTGTGGCGTGCATGTCCATGGGGCTGTTTACATCTTTTTCCATATTTCTACGCGTTCCTTATAAATGGTGGAAAGTTTCTGAAAATCGCCGGGAGCTGAGGAAGAGAGGCCTTTGGCTCTGTCGTAATAGCGTTCGGCGAGATCCTTTCTCTGGGCGTACAGCGCGGCGTACGTCATATGGATGTACGCGAGCGCCTGTCTGCCGGTGCCGCCGTAGCTCCGCGCAAGAGCCTCGTGGACGTCGGATTCCTCAGGCACGTAGCGCAGGACATCGCGGAACTGGGCCTGGGCTTCGCTGTGCCGGCCACTGTCATCAAGCAGGCGGGCAAGGAAAAAGCGGGCCATGAAATCCCTGGGATCGATACCCGTCGCCCTGGAGAGAAGCTGATTGGACTTCTGTGAATCCCCTTTGCGGTATTCGAATATCCCGGCTTCCCTGAGGACAAGCGGATCCGAAGGTGCCGCGGCGACCGCGGCGGAAAAGGCTTTTTCCGCTTCGACAACGTTGTTCTGCCGCGAGTAAACCATTCCCCTGCCCATGAGCGACAGCGCGTCTGATCCACGGAAGCGCTGCAGAGCTGCCTGCGCGTCCCCGTAGCGGCCCCAGAGGAGAACTTGCATGCGCTGGAAGCGCCTGTTGTCAAAGGATTTGTTCTGGATGGAAAGCGGCATCGTCTTGATGCGGGCCGTAATGCCTGTGATACGATCGCCAATGTCCGGGTGCGTGGAAAGATACGTGGGAACGTGGGTTCCGCTCATCCAGCTTTTCTGACGGAGGATTTTGAATCCGTTCACGAGTCCCACAGGCGGGTAGCCTGCCTTGATGAGATACTGCATGCCGATCTGGTCGGCTTCCGTTTCATCGGCGCGGCTGTAACTCAGCAGTGCGGACTGTCCTGCGCCGAAGGAGGCAGCCGCGGCCGCGCCGCCGGCGCCTGCGGCCACGCCGGCTATGGCGAGCAGCAGGGAGCCCAGGGTAATCATCTGCGCTTTTTCAATGCGGCTGGCTACGTGACGCTGGGTCACGTGAGCCAGTTCGTGACAGAGCACGCCGGCCACCTGATCCTCGCTCGTGAAGTTCATGAGCAGCCCGGTGAATACGTAGACGTACCCGCCGGGAACGGCGAAGGCGTTCATGGCGTTGTGCAGAATGACAGCCGAATGGAAATTGAAGGGCTGCGGTGGAATGGAGGAGGCAATGCGCTCCACAAGATAGCGCACATATTCGCTCACTTCGGGATCCTGCACGATGGGCAGGTTGGAGCGGATCATGACGTCAAACTTGTGTCCCATTTCCTTTTCGTCTTTCAGGGAGACGCCGCCAAAGAAAAACGCCTGCGCGGGAGCCTGCCAGAGGGCGGAAAGAGTGAAGACAAAGAGGGTGATGCTCGCAGCAAGGCGGAACAGGCGTGAGATTTTTTTCGGGGCCATGCTAAACCTTACCTCTGAAAGAAGAGTTTCTGAGACGTTCCCCGCCGGGAATAGCCCCGGAGAGGAACGTCATTTCCAGAATTTACGCGAGATCCCAGACCTGTCCTTCGGGAGTGTCACGGACTTCAACGCCGAGGGCGGCAATCTGGGCACGGATTTCGTCAGAGCGCTGGAAGTCCTTGTTCCTGCGGGCCTCGAGGCGCTGGGCCAGAAGCTCTTCAACCTTCTTGGGGTCGATGTGGAGATTCTCACAGCGTCTGGCGCGCAGTTTCTGGAGAAACGTTTCCGGCTCCTCACCGAAGAGCCCCGTGATGCCGGCGATGCGGCCAAGCCGCTCCCTGTAGGAAGTAAGGATTTCCCTGGTTCCTTCGGAGGCTCTGAGTGCCTTGTCGTCGAGCAGGCGGTTCACGATGCGGGTCATGGAAAAAACGTGTCCCAGGGCCTGGGCTGTATTCAGATCGTCGTCAAGGGCGCTGATGAAAGCCTGTTCCAGGCCGTCCCATTCCTTTCTGAGGTCTTCAGGGAGCGCGGTCTTTTTCCACTTGGCGCGGGTAAGCGCCTTTTCTGCCTCGCGCATGCTCTGATACACGCGGGAAAGGGCGCGCTCCGCGTCATCCATGCCTTCGCTCGTGAAATCAATGGGGGAGCGGTAATGCTTGCTGAGCAGAAAATACCGGAGCACTTCGGGAAGCCACGTTTTGAGGATATCCCGGATCGTCTTGAAGTTGCCAAGGCTCTTGGACATCTTTTCAGAGTTGATCTGCACGAAGGCGTTGTGCATCCAGTATTTGGCAAGCTGACAGTGACAGCTTGCTTCCGTCTGGGCAATTTCGTTTTCGTGGTGGGGGAAGACAAGATCCATTCCGCCGCCGTGTATGTCCAGGGGAAGGTATGGTTTGGACATGGCCGAGCACTCGATGTGCCAGCCGGGGCGCCCTTTTCCCCACGGGCTCTCCCAGTACGGCTCTCCAGGCTTGGCTGCTTTCCAGATGGCAAAGTCGAGCGGATCCCTCTTCTCTTCTCCGGGAGCGACACGTGCACCGGAAAGCATATCATTGATATCCCTGTGTGAAAGCTTGCCGTAGGCCGGGAAAGCCCTCACGCTGAAATACACGTCTCCGGAAGGAGTCGCGTAGGCCGTTCCCTGGTCAACGAGTGTCTGACAGATGCTGATAATATTCTGAATATTTTCTGTTGCCCTGGGTTCAAAGTCAGCACGCTGTATGCCGAGTGCGTCCATGTCTTCATGGAACGCTTTGATGTACGTCTCGGCGATTTCCTTCCAGTCTTTGTTTTCGGTATTGGCGCGCCGGATAATCTTGTCGTCCACGTCCGTGAAGTTGCGCACGAAGGTCACGTCAAGTCCTTTGCTGCGCAGGAAGCGGACGAGGACATCAAAGACGAGCGCGGAGCGTGCATGCCCGATATGGCAGAGGTCATAGACGGTGACGCCGCAGACGTACATGTGAACCTTTCCCGGGCGGATAGGGATGAACTCTTCCTTGCTTCGGGACGCTGTATTGAAAATCTGCATGAAATATCCTTCATGGATGCTGCAAGAGCGTTTTTGCGAAAAGCCAGGCTCTCTCCCGGAGAGGAGGGAGCCCCGGGTGAGGGGAAATGCGGGGCTGTGTTAACAGGGGATTTTGTCGATACGGCGCTTGTGACGGCCGCCTTCAAAACCGGTGGTCAGAAACGCTTCGACAATGGCTTTGGCGAGCTCAACGCCTGTCATGCGTGCTCCGAGGCAGAGAATGTTGGCATCGTTATGTCTGCGGGCGAACTTTGCGTGAAGTTCCGTTGTGCAGAGAGCGGCGCGTATGCCTTTATGATGGTTGGCTGCCATGGACATGCCAATGCCTGTTCCGCAGAGCAGGATGCCCGTTCCGTTTTCTTTTTCCACAGCCTGGGCGACATCGTGGGCTATGTCAGGGTAATCGCAGCTTTCCGGAGTGTAGGTGCCATGATCCGTAACAGTCAGGCCGCGCTCCTCGAGCTGACGGATAATGATATTCTTGAGATCCAGGGCTGCGTGATCACAGCCGATGTGAATATTCTGAGCCATGTTGTTCTCCGCTTCGTGTGTAAGAGTGAGAGGAAAAACTAATCCGCCTGCTGGAAACGTTCCAGAGGAAGAAGTTCCGTTCCTTCGGGAATCTGGATTTTCATCTGATTCTCGCCGAAGGGCGATGTATGATCCCGTTCCTTGACAATGACGATGCCCTTTCCTCCTTTGTTGTTGGAAAGGTCTAGCCTGTGAAGGAGTCCTGTGCCGTCGGGAGTGAAAAGAAGTTTCCAGTTTTCATCCTTCCAGACTGCGGGGCGTGCGTCCGGCCCGAGGGTAAGCTCGCCGCCGGCTCCCGCGCCGAGAGTGTAAATGATGGAGTCCCCCTGCTGCGCGGCCCTGACGAATTCTTTGCCGAACACATCTGTGTAGCGGCCGTTGAGCAGAGCTTCCAGGCTGAAGAGGTCAAAGGGAAGGGGCACGCCTACTTTCAGGAGAGGACTGCTGGCACCCTCATGAAAGTAGGCTTTGCGCTGCATTGGCGTATAAATGAAAAAGTGACTGTCCTTCTGGGCGATGTTCGCCACGACGGCGCCAACGCCGGCCAGCACATCAAGCCGGAGGGTCTTGTCCCCGTTGCCCCAGATAAGGGCTGTGACACGCCGCGTATCCCCTTCCTTTCCGAAGCGCATGCTCAGGGAATCCCTGAACGGGGCAGATTTGATATTGCTCTGCTGTGTAAAAGCCTGCCAGCGGTTTTGTGCGGCTGCCGGATCGGCCGGCTGAAGTGTTTTGCTCGCGCAGGAACAGAGCAGAAGGGAGAGGATGACCACGGCCAGAAGATGAATTTTTTTCATGATGGATATCTTTTTTCGGGCCAGGCCCGTTTGAGGTGCAGAAAAGAGACTCTGCGGATACCTCTGAAGTTGTCCGGATGTTCTGCTATTTAGCCTGAATGGCTTCAAGCTTTCTGCGAATTTCGTCCGCGTTGGGAGGATTCCCACGAAGTGCTTTCTTATAGCCGTTTTTCGCTTCGGATTTCATGTTTTTTGCCAGGGCGATATCGCCGTAGTGTTCCCAGATTGTGGAATCGTCCGAGGAATCGAGCTGACAGGCTTCCCTGATGAAATTCCATGCCTGATCAAGATGACCGGCACGGTAGTGCGCCCAGGCAAGGGAATCAAGGATATAGAACTGGCGGGGGGCAAGAGAGTTCGCCTTTGTGAGAAGCGTGATGGCTCTTTCAATATCCCTGTTTTCCTCAGCCAGAGTGTACCCCACATAGTTCAGAGCCTGATAATTGTCCGGTTCCTTCCTGAGAATGGACTCCATGACCTCAAGAGCTTCCTTCCTGTTGCCGTTGTCGGAATAGAGGTTCCCGAGGAGGAAGGCCATTTCTGTGGAATCCGGCCACCGGGCGACTCCTTCCCTGGCAGTCTGGATGGCTTCCTTAAGATGTCCTGACCGTGCGAGAAGCCGGGCTTCCAGACTCACAAAATCAGGAATATTGGGGTACTTTGCGATCCCCGATTTTACAGTGGCGAAAGCGTCTTCCATTCTCCCGGCCTCGGCCTGAAGCTGTGCCTTCAGGAGAAATTTGCGCTGCGCTGCCCCGCTCGTATCTTTAATGTTATCAAGCCATCTGAGAGCGGCTTTGAGATCATGACGCTGTTCGTATGTCAGATCAGCCAGGAAGAGATAAACCTCGTCAGGAGCTCCAGGCCGTGAGGAGATATCCTTCAGGATGGATTCTGCCTGGAGGTAGTGCCTGGATTCGCTGAACAGGGAGGCCGCCGTCATTTTAAAGTACGTATCATCCGGACCGTTCCTGAAATATTCCATGGCCTTTTCCGGCTGTCCCATCTTTAAGGAAAGGCTGATGAGGCGCAGGGAAATGTCTTTGCCGGAGTAGTTCATATTCAGAAGCTGCTCGTAGGCATGCCTCGCTTCTTTGTAGTTTTCGTGCTTTTCGCAGACAAAGGCGAGTTCTGAAAGGGCTTCCCCGAAATCAGGAAGTTCTTTTACAGCAAGACGCAGGTGCTTAAGGGCTTCATCGTCACGGCCAAGAGCGAGCAGGGCTTTGGCCTGGTAATACTCGACGAGTCCGGAGCGGTCCTTTTTCGGGACGGACGCGAAGGTTTTGAGAGCTTCAGCCGTGTTCTTTGCCTTGAACTGCGTGATGCCTTTCTGGATAATCACAGCGGAATTATCCGGATTTTTCGCGAGAAACGCGTTGAGCGTTTCCATGGCTTCGTTACTGAAGTTGTGCTCGCTCAGGGCTTCTGTGAAGGCAAGCAGAAGGGGGACGCTGTCCGGACAGGCTTTGCGTGCGTAGCGGAGGAAGGGGATGGCGTTGACCGATTTGCGATCCAGATACCAGAGAGCGCACTCAAGCCACAGATTTTCAGGAAGAGCGTTCTCTCCCGTTACGTTAGAAAGCTCTTCCGCGGCAGCGATGCCGGCTTCTTCGTGGCCGGTGGATACCGCCTGCAGCATGGTCAGATAGGCTGCCATTGTTCTGGCTTCAGGAGACAGTACATCGCGTTTCGGCTGGACTTCTATCCCCTGCAGCATTCTGCCAGCGGGGAAATCACCGCCGTTGTCCGCGACAGACCAGGCAAAGCTATCTGTTTTTGCCGGCGTTCCAGTACCTGCGGCGGGGGCTCCAAACCCGTGTGCCGTTCCGGCGCAGCCTGAAAACAGGACTGCCTGCAGCAGGCAGGAAGAAATCAGAAGGAGAGAGCTTTGCTTTTTCATGGTTTTATCCATGTGTCAGAGAAATCTTTGATATCGGAGGAAAGGTGTTTCTTGATTTTTTCGAGCAGACGGATTTCAAGCTGCCGGACACGTTCCCTTGTGACATTGAAGTGTTCTCCGATCTTACGGAGAGTCTCGGGGTTTTCGGTCAGGAGACGGTGATTGAGAATATATATTTCCTTTTCGTTGAGCTGGGGGAGAATGGCTTTGAGCTTTTCCCTCAGGATGTCGGAAATTTCCGAGGATGCGATACTGTCCTCGACTCCGGGACCGAGAGCGGGAAGGAAGTCCATCCGTGTTGCCGAGTCTGAATCATCTCCGACAGGGACATTCAGGGAAACATCGCCTGAGGACATGCGCTGATCCATTTCCTGGATATCGCTTTTGCTGACACCGAGTCTTTTTGAGAGCATTTCGGCATCAGGATCAAAACCTTCGGCAATGAGTTTCTGACGTTCGCGGGACAGATTGAAGAAAAGCCGGCGCTGGACCTGTGTGGTGCCTATTTTGACCATCCTGAAGTTATCCATAATGAATTTCAGGATGTACGCCTTGATCCAGAAGGACGCGTAATACGAGAATTTGATCCCCTTGTCGGGGTCGAATTTGTAGAGTGCGTGCATAAGGCCGACATTGCCTTCCTGCACGAGATCGAGGACGTTCTGCATCCAGCGACGCTGGAAATCAACGGCAATTTTGACCACAAGGCGCAGGTGGGAGGAAATGAGACGGAAAGCGGCTTTTTTGTCTCTCGTATCTCTGAATTTGACAGCCAGCTCGTGCTCTTCCTCGGGTTTGAGGAGGGGAAAGTGGCTTATTTCCCTGACATAGAGCTGAAAGCTGTCTTTTGTGGAAGGGAGGCGGCTGTGCGAAGGAGCTGGTAAAATATCCTCAGCAGAGTCATGGGCTTCAAGCCCTATGGGCTCTTCTCCATCCCTGTCTGTTTCTTCTACCTCAGGAGAGAGAACGTCGTCAGTCTGCTCTTCGTCTCCGAGATCCTCGCTGGCTATTTCCTCTACTTCAGCGAGTTCGCTCGCAGGTTCTTCTTTTTCGGTGTCCTTCTGTACGGCGCCATCCTTGAGCTCTTCAGCTTCAGCATCACGGCTGTTGCTCTTCGTACGGCGCCTCGCGGCTGAACGTTTCCTGCGGATGCGTATAGTACTGTCAGCAGCAGTATCCGCAGGTTCCTTTTCCTCCGTTTCCTCAGAAGGAATGACGTCAGGGGTGACACATACGTTCTGGCTTATGCTCTTTGCTTCTCCAGCTTCCTGCGTGCCCGTTTGTGTGGAATCCCCTGCCTGGAGAGAATGGCGGGACTCCGGTACGAGGCTTTCAGGGGCTGCTTCTTTACTCATATTGGTGCGTGTCACGAAATATTTCCTTCCGGGGTGCCCCGGCCTGATGTCTATTATTATAAGGATGCGTTTTGCTGTTTTCTGTCCTGTGTCTTGCCCTAAGGGTTATCAAGTATGTACTGAGCGTGTCTTTGTCAAATAGGATACCATGCCGTGGGAGATGACATTGTGCACTGACGATAGCAGCTCTGCGCCTGCAGGAAGGTTGGGTTCTTGAGAAAGAGAAATAACTAAGGTATGCTGAACATCTCAAAAAAATAGAAAGGAGCCCTTCCGAAAGGGGAAAGGGGCTTCAAATCAGTTTTTACATCGGGAGGTCGTGCGGGGGATGCCGGAGGGCATCTTCTGCCTAAAACATATGAAGAAGTTTCTGCTCGCTGTACTGCTGGTACTGATCGTCCTGCCCGCAGCTTACTGCTTCGCTGCCAGCAACAACGTTGTGTCCACTCTTGATAAGGCCGGACTTGAAAATGTGATTCGTTCGAACAAAGGCAAGCCGGTGATCGTCAACTTTTTTGCCACCTGGTGCCCCCCGTGCCGGGGAGAAATTCCCCTTCTTGTCAAAATGCAGGCGAAGTACGGAAACAAAGTCGCTTTTATCGGCCTCTCCGTGGACGATAGCGCCACTTCCTCCAAAGTCGGACCTTTCATGAAAAATTTTGGTGCCAACTATCCAGTGTATCTTGCCAACAGAGATCTCGTCGATCTCTTTGGAATCAGCAGTATTCCCTTTAATGTTATTTACGATCCCGATGGCAAGCTGCTGGTGACAGGGAGCGGGGCTCCTTCTGAAGACGAGTTTGATCAGATTCTGTCTCCCCTTCTGAACAAGTAAAGGGACTGATATGATGCAGAAAGGTGATGTCACGGTTCGTAAGGCCGTGGTTGATGACGTGAAGGATATTCACGCCCTTCTGATGCAGGCCGCGCTTAAAGGGCAGCTTCTTCCCAGGGCCCTGACTTACCTCTATGGCCATGTGCGTAACTTTTTTGTTCTCGTGAAGCCTGACGGGGAAATTATCGGATGTGTGGCGCTGGCTCCTGTCTGGGAAGATCTGGCTGAAGTGGCTTCACTTGTTATCCGTGAAGATCAGAGAGGCAAGGGGCTGGGGCTTCTGGCTGTCCAGGCATGTCTTGCCGACTGCCCGTCTATTGGCATCAAACGCGTGTTCGCGCTCACCTATCAGGAAGGCTTCTTCAATCATATCGGTTTCCCCACCGTTGAGAAGGATGTTCTTCCCCAGAAAATCTGGGCCGACTGTGTGCACTGCCCCAAGTACCCTGACTGTGACGAATTCGCTGTTCTTCACGTCCTTGCGGAAAATTAAATTCACTGGGGGCATGTTCCCCGGAAAGTTTTGATAAAAGGCCTCATCTTCAGATATTATTGCAGAGGATGAGGCCTTTCACTTTTTTCAGCCTGCTTCAAAACGGGCGAAATCTGAAAGTCTTATGAAGAGAGGATAAATACTATGGAAATTTCCAGGCTGAAGCCATTATACACGCGTGAAGACATCAGGAAGAGGGTAGAGCAGCTTGGTGAGCAGATAACGAAAAAGTACGGCGATGAACCTCTTGTTGTTGTCTGTGTCCTGAAAGGTGCTTTTATCTTTTTCGCCGATTTGGTCCGGTGCATCGATAACAAAAATATGATTGTGGATTTTGTCCGGCTTTCCAGCTACGGCAATGGAACAGAGAGCAGCGGGCATGTTACCTTTTCCCGTGACGTGGAAGTTAACATCGAGGGGAAACATGTCCTGATAGTGGAAGATTGCGTGGACAGCGGCCATACGATGCATTTTTTGATGGAGCAGTTCCGCGCGAGAAATCCGAGGAGTCTGGAACTTGCCGCCCTTGTCGATAAAAAAGCCCGGCGTGTGGTCGATGTGCACGTAGATTACCCTGGTTTTGTTATGGATGATGGCTTCATAGTGGGGTATGGGCTTGATTACGCGGAGAAACTAAGAACGCTCCCTGATATTTGTATCCCAGATGAAAACTAGAAGATCTCTTTCAACAGGAATGAACGCCCCGGAGGTTCAGAGCCATGCAAGTTGTGTGTCCTAAGTGCAAGAGCCGTTTCAATCTCCCTTCCGGAACTAAACCGGGGGCGCGCTTACGCTGTTCTGTCTGTATGACAGTCTTTTCTCTGCCTTCTGAAGAAAGTTCAGACTATGCTCGGCAGTCATCTTTGAGTTCGGGCACACTCCCTCCCTTGGGAGCGTCTGACGTTCCTCAGAGTGTCCTGCCCCAGCTGGAAGAAAAGAAAGCCCATCATCCATTTTTATGGTTTTTAGTTGTTGTTCTGGTTTTAGGAATAGCCGGGTATGCCGCCTGGGAAATTTCTGGCGATTTCAGAGGGGCTGTCATTAACCTGAAAAATAAATTTGTTCCAGCCCAGGCTTCGGTAAAGTCAGCACAGCAGGCTGAGGGAAGCGTCAGCAGGGATGAAGCCTCTCCGGTCATACCTGGTCAGGCCATGGAGAATGCGACCAAGCCGGCAGAGACTAATATGTCAATAAGTGGAGAAGCTCAAGTTCCCCCTCAGGAACAAGAATCAAATAAAGTTGATCTTCATTCTCTTCGCTTGGAAAAAGTCCGTATTTTGTGGATAATGAGAAAACTGGACGTATCCTTGTTATTGAAGGTAGTGTATGTAGCCAGGAATCTTTTAAGACGCCCGAATTTACTATCGAAGCTATGATTATTGGTGAAGATAAAAAAATTATAGATAAAAAACTCCAGAGGATTGGGGGACATCTTTCGACATTACAATTACAAAAAATGGATAGAGAAGAAATGGAAGTGGCTATGTACGCCGATATGGACGATAATGTAGTAAAAAATGAAGTTCCTTTTATAATTTTATTTTATAATCCGGCTAAAAGAATAAGTGAATTTTCTGTGAGAATTATTAGCAAAAAATAGTAGTCAAATAATATTATATGTTAATATTATTGTTTAAATATGTATATATTTTAATATATTAAAAAATGGATAGATAAATACCATGAAAAACATAAAAATTTTTATATCATGTCATAAAAAAGTAAATTTTATAAAAAATTCAATATTGCAACCTATTCAAGTTGGATGCGCTTTAAATAATGATCGCTATAAGGATATGTTGAGCGATAATATTGGAGATAATATATCGCAATTAAATCCGATGTATTGTGAACTTACCGCTCAGTATTGGGCTTGGAAAAATATTGACACGGACTATTATGGATTTTGTCATTATCGGAGATACTTCAATTTTTCTAAAAATGAATACGCAGAAAATATATTTGGAGTCGTTGAAGAGAAATTTTTAAACAGAAAGGCCATAGCAAAATATGGTTTTGATGAAAACTCTATACAAGAACTAGTAGAAAAATATGATGTTATAATTCCAAAAATAAATAATTTACATAAAGTCGGTGAACGAAATGTTTTTTCTCAATATGAAGACGCTAAATTTTTACATGGAGAAGATATACACACAATATATGAAATAGTTAAAAAATTGTATCCAGAATTTGAAAAATATTCTTCAGAATATTTGAATGGATCAGATTCAATATTCTGTAATATGTTTATAATGAAGAAAGATATTTTCTTTCATTATTGTCAATGGTTATTCCCCATATTGTCAGAATTTTGTAAATGCACCGATATGCATAAATATAGTACTGAGGCCTTGCGTACCCCAGGACACTTGTCTGAAAGGTTACTTGGTATA
>ERZ772858.2025-NODE-2025-length-16930-cov-6.874311_pt1 | contig 16930 bp, 19 predicted proteins | sample MGYA00512136_ERZ772858 | MGnify/ENA primary metagenome ERZ772858 (study PRJEB29015, sample SAMEA2737726) | human gut metagenome | biome: human gut; feature: human-associated habitat; material: faeces | place: China | collected 2012 ...
CGGGAGCCGCAGTTTCTGCCGTGCGATCTTCAGCGCCTCCTCCGGCTGCGGCGGGCAGTCGGACGCTACTGTCCGGCCTCCCTCCTGCCACGGCAGGAAATGGATGCTGCCATCCCGCCCCCGCACCATGACCAGCACCTCAACAGACGGGTCGCCGTCACGGACAGCCGCCCGGGTGCGAGCACCGTCACCTCCGCCGGGCGGACGTGATAGCCCTCCAGCTCCGTGACGGCGTGCATGGTCTCCGCTGCGACTGCAAGATCGCCGCCCGCTACATCCACCTCATACGTCTTTGGGATCTCATGTGAGGGATGCATGAGACAGTTTGCGATCTCGCCGTCGTTCGTCAGGATGAGCAGACCCTCGGAATCGAGATCCAGCCGCCCGACCGGGTACAGCCGCTCCCCCAATGATGCCACGAGATCCGCCACGGTTTTGCGCCCGTGCTCGTCGTGCATCGTCGTGACATAGCCGCGCGGTTTGTTCAGCATTATGTACCGCTTCGGGGCACGGGACGGCAGCGGCCGGCCGTCGATGCAGATGACGTCGGTCTCCGGGTCTGCCTGCGCACCGAGCTGTGCGGTCTGCCCGTTTACGGTCACACGGCCGGCGGAGATCATCGTCTCTGCCACGCGGCGGGAGGCAATGCCCGCCTCGGAAATGCACTTTTGCAGCCGTTGCTGCATGGTTATCACCTCAGGATACAGGATAGTAGGAGGAAAAGTAGCGGCAGGCGTGCGTCCACAGCCGGCCGAGCCGCGCGAGCGGCGTGATCTTCACATCCGGGTCGAGCGCCGCGGATTCGGCATAGCAGAGCGGCACCGTGACACTTTGGCCATCCGGCCCGTTCGCCGTCAGCGTGCCCGCCCGCGCACCCTGCTCCACCGGCGCGAACGCGAAACGCGGCAGCTCTGTCTTCAGCACCACCGGGTCATCCGGGTGTACGAGCAGGTAGGCAGGTTCCTCCGGAACCGCCGCGCAGAGCTCCACCGTGGCGGAGAGCACCGGCACGGCATACACCGGCGTGTCACCGGCGACGCAGCGGTACTCATAGTTTTCAAACGCCCAGTCGAGCAGGTGCGTGTGGTCGTTCCAGTCGTCCGGGTCCGAGAGCGTCACGCACACGAACTGCGTCGCGCCGCGCTGCGCGCAGGACACGAGCGTCCGGCCCGCGGTTTTCGTATACCCGGTCTTGACGCCGACCGCGCCGTCATAACTGCGCAGCAGGCGGTTGTGGTTCACGAGCGTCTGCCCGTCCACGGTCGTGCTCTTTGTTGACACGATCGTGCGGAATGTCTCGTTTTCCATGGCGGCGCAGGCGAGCTTCGCCATATCGCGCGCCGTGGAATAATGCCCCTCGGCGTCGAGACCGTTGGGATTTTGAAACGCGCTGTCTGTCATGCCGAGCGCACGCGCCTGATCGTTCATCATGTCCGCGAACGCTTCCACGGAGCCCGCCGTGTGGCATGCGAGCGCGACGGCGGCGTCATTGCCGGACACGAGCATCAGGCCATAGAGCAGCTCCTCGACCGTGTACGTCTCGCCGGCGCGCAGATACATCGACGAGCCCTCGACCGCCGTGTATTCCGGCAGGATCTCGACCGGCTCCTCCAGCGCGCAGTGCTCGAGCACGACGAGCGCAGTCATGATCTTCGTCGTGCTGGCAATGCCGAGCCGCTCGTCCGCATTCTTTTCATAGAGCACGGTGCCGGTCTCGGGATGCACGACAATGGCGGCCCTCGCCGCATTGTCGGTCCCGGCAGCATGTGCGCGCAGCATGCAAAGCAAAGAAATGGCCAGCACGCAGGCAAGGCCAAAACATGTCCGTTTCAAAACAAGCACCACCCTTTCCAAGTTTCGGGCGGTGCTTATTATGGGCGCTTTCGGCGCGGTTTATGCCTTGTCGGCCTTGCGCTGGTCGATGAACTGGTCGATGCGGTCGATCACCTGCGGGGTCATGTCGATCAGGCGGTCAAACGTGTTCGATGCCGGCGGCATGACGTTGAGCATGCGCACATTGCCGTCCTTGACGATCAGAAAGCCCATCGGCTCGACCTTGACGCCGGCGCCGCTGCCGCAACCGACGCCGTTTTTGTTCTCCTTCATCGGGAACTCCGACCCGCCGCTGGCAAAGGCAAAGCTGACGCGGGACAGCGGGATGAGCGTAATATCGTCCGGTGTCGTGATCGGTTCGCCGACGACGGTGTTCGTATCCACCATTTCCTTGATCTTGCTCATGGTCGCAGTCATGACTGCACTGATTTCATTATCCATTGCTGACCTTCCTTTCCTGCGCGGCCGGCGCGGTCTTTGCGCGCGTGGCCCGGGCCTGTTTCGAGTGCATTTTTTGCTTTAAGAATCCAACGCCGAACGCCAGCGCGATGACAACGATCTGCCCGATGCGGATCGTGCAGACGATGCGCGCATCGATGCGCGGCTGCCCGGCCTGAAAATCCACGCCGGTCTGAATGTCCCGCTCGTCGATGCGCAGGGCCCGCTCCGCCAGCGGCGTGAGCGCGCCGAGCGCGGCGTTGACATAGCCGAACGCCAGCGCCGTGTCATATGGGTCCGGCGCGCCGGACACGAACACCAGCCGCAGCAGCTGCACGCGCAGCCGCTGCCGGAAGCGATTGAGCGCCTGCAGGCCGAGCTTTGCAAGAACGAGAATCGTCCGGATATCCGGCGGGGCGGATTTCTTCTTCGGCTTTTCCTTCTTCGGTTTTTGGGGCTTTTTCTTCTTCGGCTTTGCATCCGGCGGTTTCGGCAGAAGCCGGAGCCGGAACGGACCGATGCGCGCCGCGAGCGAGAACGTCTCGTCCGCGTAGGCCGCATCCACGCCGACCGGCAGCAGATTCAGCACCGTCAGCACCAGCGCGATCGCCAGTATGATCCACAGGGCCGTCAATCGGCATCACTCCCCTGTCGGTTTTTCCTCCGTGTCCGTCAGCTCCATCTGCTCGCCCCGGCCGCGCAGCTCCGAGATGGCCTGTTCGAGCTTTTCCGCGCCCTCATCGGACGACAGATCCGGCAGCACAGGCAGCTCGTCGAGCGACTGCATGCCCATAGTGCGCAGAAACAGCGCGCTCGTGCGGTACAGCGACGGGCGGCCAGGCGCGTCGAGCCTGCCGCAGGCCTCGATGAGCCCGCGCTCGAGCAGTGTCGTAACCGTGTAGGCACTGTCCACGCCGCGCACCTGATCGATGTAGGCGCGCGTGACGGGCTGAAAATACGCCACGATCGCCAGCACCTCCAGCGCCGGCTGCGAGAGCTTGGGCGGCTTGCGCTGTTCAAGCGCGCGGCGGATATCATCCGCGTACTCCGGCGCGGAGCACAGCTGCAGCAGATCATTCATCTGCACAAGGCGCATACCGCAGCGGTTTTCCTCATATGCCGCGGCGAGCTCCCTGGCGGCCGAGATGATCGTCTGCGTCTCCTCGCCGGTGACAAGCGCGATGCGCGACGCCGGCACGGGATCGCCCGCTGCAAATAAAATGGCCTCAATGACCGAAAGTAATTCCTCGTGTTCCATAAAAATTTCTCACTCAACAATGGATTCCAGAATATCGTCCGTGGCGCCGCCGGTGAAACTTGCCACATATTCGCCGTTTTGCTCGGAAAGCATCAGATGGCCAAGGCTGCACAGTTCCAGCACGGACAAAAACGTCGCCACGATCTCGCTGCGGCTGGTACACTGGCTGTAGAGCGTGTTCAGTGACATGCTCCCCCGCTCACGCAGCTCGTCAATGAGCGTGCGGCATTTATCGCGCACGCTGTAGACGATGCGCTTCGGTGCCGCCATCTGCAGCGCATCTGTCGCTGCGGCACCGCCGCGCGTAAACACGGACAGCAGCGCGCGCAGGAGGTCTGCCTGCTCGATGCGGTAGCGGTATTCCCCCGCCGACTTCGGCAGCGGCTCCGGCTGGCGCGACAGGTAGTGCAGACCGGTCTGGGCCGCGGCGTCGAGCAGCGGCGTGACGGACTTGACAGCCGCATAGGTGTCCTTGCACTTGAGCTGCTCGAGCGAGGCGATGAGCTGCTCGAGCTCCGTGACCTCCTTCTCCTCCGTGAGGAGCATGCGGGTCTTGATATAGAGCAGGTAGGACGCCATCTGCACGAACTCGCTCGCGATCTCGAGATCAAGCTTTTCCATGGCGTTGAGGTACTCCAGATACTGATCGAGAATCTCCGAGATCTTGATGTCGCGGATCTCGATCTTATTCTTGGACAGGAGCAGCAGGATCAGGCTCAGCGGGCCCTCAAAATCCGCCATCTCGCTCTTGTCGTGGATGATGCCCTCGAGAAAATAGGTTGGATCAGCCGGCTTAGCCGAAGATGCCGATAAGTTCATAGCCCCACTCCGCAAATACAAAGAGTTTGTCAAACGCGGCCTCCGTCACCGTCGTGAGCGGCTTGCCGAGCACGCCGGTCGCGACCAGTACGAGCAGCAGAATCATCCCGTAGCGCTCATAGCGCATGAGCTTGGCATACGCCGCGTCGGGCAGCAGCGCGAAGAGCACCTTGGACCCATCGAGCGGCGAGATCGGGATGATATTGAAAATGGCCAGCGCCAGACTGATATACGCCGTCAGCCAGATCATGTCCAGCAAAAACTGCACCGAATACAGTGCGCGGTACAGCAGGCCATACAAAAACAGAAATACAAGTGCGAGCAGCACGTTCGACACCGGCCCCGCCAGCGCCGTGAGCGCCATGCCGCGCTTGGGATTACGAAAGCGCATCATGTTCACCGGCACGGGCTTTGCCCAACCGAACTTGAACACGATCATCATCAGCAGGCCCATCGGATCAATGTGCTTCAGAGGGTTGAGCGTGAGCCGGCCGGCATCCTTCGCCGTCGTGTCACCGAGGCGATAGGCGACATAGCCGTGCGACACCTCGTGAAACGTGATGCACAGCAGCGACGGAACGACCGACAGCACGATATTCAGTAGATAGGACCAGTCGAGTCCGTTCCAGATCGATTGCAGGGTGTTCACGCGCGCACCTCCCATTCCTACAAATTTGCATTATAACAAGTCCCCGCCGAAAAAACAAGTGCAGAGCGCGCGAATGCACGCTCTGCACTTTGAGCAGTCAAAAATGACCACGCCACTGCCGAATCGCATACGCAGCAGGGGTGCTCGAGGGGGCAAGGCCCGCCTCGAATCCAATCAGCCGCCGCAAAGCGCTGCTCTGTCAGCGTTTTGCGGCGCAGAGCGCGCGAATGCACGCTCTGCACTTCGGGTCATCCAATGGCGCGAAAGATCTCACCGAGCAGCGCCTCACGGCCGGTGCCCTTCTCCGCCGAAAACGGCAGGAGCACCGCATCGTCCGGCAGCAAAAGCGTCGCGCGGATGCGCGCAAGGTTCGGCTCGATCTCCGACTTTTTGAGCTTGTCGCACTTATTGGCCACAACGACCATCGGGCAGCCGGTGGAATGAAACCACGCCGCCATCGTCTCATCGTCGGCCGTGGGCTTGTGGCGGGCATCAACGATCATGACGCCAAGGGTGATGCGCGCGGGGTCAGCGAAGAAATCCTCCATGAGCTTGCCCCAGCGCGCGCGCTCCGTCTTGGCGACGCTGGCGTACCCGTAACCCGGCAGGTCGACAAAGTATGCCCGGCCGTCGATGCAGAAATAGTTCACATGGACGGTCTTTCCGGGCTGAGAGCCGACGCGGGCAAAATTCTTGCGGTTGAGCAGCCGGTTGATGACCGAGGACTTGCCGACATTCGACTTACCGGCAAAGACGATGCACGGCAGGTCGGCCGCGAGGAAGCCGGACGGGCTGACGGCGGACTTGAGAAACTCCGCCTTGTTCAGGTTCAGTGTCGCCATGGCAGTCTCCTCACTGGCGCAGGTTCACATTCGCCGCGTCGCCGTGCGCGTCCTTGTGCGCCGCCTTGACGGCCGCGGCAAAACGGCGGCCGAACGCGACGTCGAGGATCTTATCCACGTGGTCAGTCGTGACGAACTTGAGCGCGCTGCGCACGGTCGGGTCGATCTCCTCGAGATCCTTTTCGTTCTCGCGCGGGATGATGACCGTCGTGATGCCGATGCGCATGGCGGCCATTGTCTTTTCCTTCAGGCCGCCGATCGGCAGGATGCGGCCGCGCAGCGTGATCTCGCCCGTCATGGCGAGGTCGCGGCGGACCGGCGTGTTCGTGAGCGCGGAGATGACCGCGATGCAAATCGTGATGCCGGCCGACGGGCCGTCTTTCGGGATGGCGCCCTCCGGGAAGTGGATGTGAATGTCCTTTTCCTTATAAAACTCCGGATCGATGCCAAGCATCTGCGCGCGGCTGCGAATATAGGTGACGGCGGCCTGCGCCGACTCTTTCATAACATTGCCGAGGTTGCCGGTCAGCTCCAGCTTGCCGGTGCCGTCGAGCACGGCGACTTCGACGTCGAGCACTTCCCCGCCGACGGACGTCCAGGCAAGGCCGCGCACGAGGCCGACCTCGTCCTGCGCATAGACATGCTCCGGCTCAAAACGCGCGGGGCCGAGATAATTGGCCACGCTGCCCGCTCTCAGCTGCACGCTCTTGCACTCGCCGAGCGCGATGCGCTTGGCCGTCTTGCGGCAGACGGCGGCAAGATTCCGCTCGAGCACACGCACGCCGGATTCGCGCGTATAGAGCGTGATGATCTCGCGGATGGCATCGTCGCTCACGCGCAGCTGCGACGGCTTGAGGCCGTGCTTCTTGCGCTGCTTGGGCAGCAGGTGCTGCTTTGCGATCTGCAGCTTTTCCTCGTCCGTATAGCTCGAGAGCTGGATGACCTCCATGCGGTCGAGCAGCGGGCGCGGGATGGTGTCGAGGGTATTGGCCGTCAGGATGAAAAACACATCCGACAGGTCGACCGGGATCTCCATGAAGTTATCCCGGAAATGGTCGTTCTGCTCCGTATCGAGCACTTCCAGCAGCGCCGACGACGGGTCGCCGCGGTAGTCGCTGCCGAGCTTATCGATCTCGTCGAGCACCATGACGGGGTTCATGCTGCCGGCGATGGTCAGGCCGTTGATGATGCGGCCGGGCATGGCGCCGACATACGTCTTGCGGTGGCCGCGGATCTCCGCCTCGTCGTGCACGCCGCCGAGGGAGATGCGCGCGAGCTTGCGGTTCGTAGCATGGGCGATGCTCATGGCGATGCTCGTCTTGCCGGTGCCCGGAGGGCCGACGAGGCACAGCACGCCGCCCTTGACATCGGGCGCGAGCTGGCGCACGGCCAGATACTCCGTGATGCGGTCCTTGACCTTCTCCAGCCCGAAGTGCTCTTTGTCAAGCACCTCGCGCGCGGCGCGCACGTCGAGCGTTTCTTTCGTGCGTGTGTTCCACGGCAGCTCGAGGCAAATGTCCAGATAGTTGCGGATGACGGACGCCTCCGACGAGCCGAACGGCTGCTTTTTGAGCCGGTCAACCTCTTTGAGCAGGCGCTGCTCGGAGTCCTCCGGCAGGTGCAGGGCAAGGATCTTTTCGCGGTAATCCGCGCTCTCGGAGTCCGGATCGTCGGACTCGCCGAGCTCCGCCTGGATGATCTTCATCTGCTCGCGCAGCAGATACTCCTGCTGCGTCTGATTCAGGCGGTCCTGCGCCGCTTCCTCAAGCTGATGCTGCAGGCCGAGCACACTCGTCTCGTGCAGCAGCATTTTCGAGAGCTTGGACAGTCTCCGGCTCGGGCGCGTCTCCTCCAGCAGCTCCTGCTTCTCTTCCGGACGCAGGAACACGTGCTGGGAGATGAAATTCGACACGAAGGCCGCGTTCGTGCTGCCGAGCACACTGATGACTGACTCCGGCGCCATGTTGCCGGACGCAGTGACGTAGGCGTCAAACAGGTTGCAGCAATGGCGGATGAGCGCCTCGGTGCGCGCGGAAGCGCGCTCGGCCACGTCCGGAAGCGGCTCGACCTCGGCCACGAAGCAGGGCGTGTCCGTGCGCACGGCCAGCGTCCGTCCGCGCTCGATGCCCTCGGCCATGACACGGATGGTCTTGGTGCCAGGCTGCTTCATCATCTGCTTGATGCGGCAGACCGTGCCCACGCCGTACACATCGTCCGGTGTGGGGATGTCCGTCGCAATGTCTTTCTGCGGGACCAGATAGATGATCTGATCGTCGCTCATGGCCATGTTCAGCGCCGCGATGGACATGCTGCGCTCGACCTCAAAGGTCAGCATCATGCCCGGAAACACGGTCAGGCCGCGCAGCGCCATCATGGGCAGGCTGCGCCGGGCGGTGAATTCCGCACGGTCCATAGAAGTTGTGTTATCCATTCAGATTCCTCTTTCGCTCAGGGGTCGCGGGGGCAGCAGGCGTTGGATCACTGCTCCCGATGCTCGATGCGCGGCGGCTCGGTGCCGTCCACGCTCGCCGCGGTGATGGTGATCTTGGCGATCGTCGGGTCCGACGGGACGGAGTACATCAGGTCCGTCATGACGCCTTCCATAACGCTGCGCAGGCCGCGGGCACCGATCTCCATCGCGATCGCCTTATCCGCAATTTTGCCCAGCGCTTCGTCTTCAAATTCCAAATCAACGTTATCAAACTGCATCAGCGCCTGATACTGCTTGGTCAGGGCGTTTTTGGGCTCCTTGAGGATGCGCACCATGTCCTCGCGGCTCAGGCTGGCCAGCGCCGTGATGACCGGCATGCGGCCGATCAGTTCCGGGATGATGCCGAACTTCAGCAAGTCGTGCTGCTGCACATTTTTCATGATTTCGGTCAGGTCGCGCTCCTTGGCGCTCTGGATCTCGGCGCCGAAGCCCATGGACTTCTTGTCCATGCGTCGCTCAATGATCTTGTCCACGCCGTCGAACGCGCCGCCGCAGATGAAGAGAATATTCGTCGTATCCACCTGGATGAACTCCTGCTGCGGGTGCTTGCGTCCGCCCTGGGGCGGGACGTTCGCGACCGTGCCCTCGAGGAGCTTGAGCAGCGCCTGCTGCACGCCCTCACCGGAGACGTCGCGCGTGATGGACGTATTCTCGCTCTTGCGGGCGATCTTATCGATCTCGTCGATGTAAATGATGCCGCGCTGCGCGCGCTCGACATCAAAATCCGCCGCCTGCAGCAGCTTGAGCAGGATATTCTCCACGTCCTCGCCGACATAGCCGGCCTCGGTGAGCGTGGTCGCATCCGCGATGGCAAACGGCACGTCGAGCATCTTGGCCAGAGTCTGGGCAAAGAGCGTCTTGCCGCTGCCGGTCGGGCCGATGAGCAGGACGTTGCTCTTCTGCAGCTCGACATCATTGTCCTGATCGCCGCGCAGAATGCGCTTATAGTGGTTGTACACCGCCACGGACAGCACCACCTTGGCACGGTCCTGGCCGATGATATAGTCGTCGAGCGTGGCGCGCATCTCGGCCGGCTTCGGCAGCTGGTCGCGCCGGAGGGTAACCTCCGCCGTGGAGACGCTCTCGGGCTGATAGCCCTCGTCGATGATGCTCATGCACAGGCGCACGCACTCATCGCAGATATAGACGCCGTTGCCGGCAACGAGCCGGTTCACCAGCGACTGCGGTTTGCCGCAAAAAGAGCAGCGCACGCTCTTTTTCTCGTCATTTCTGGCCATAAAAACCTCACATTTTCTACATTTGAAACAGGGAGGGAACGGCGGTTCCCTCCCCTGACAGATTATCGCTTATAGATGACCTTGTCCACCAGACCGTAAGCCTGCGCTTCCTCCGCGGTCATGAAGTTATCGCGCTCGCAATCCTCGGCGATGGTCTCGACAGGCTTGCCGGTGTTCTCCGCGAGGATGTGATTGAGACGATCCTTGATGCGCAGGATCTGCCGTGCCTGGATCTGAATGTCCGTGCACTGGCCCTGGCTGCCGCCGGAGGGCTGATGGATCATGATCTCCGAATTCGGCAGAGCCAGACGCTTGCCCTTGGTGCCGGACGAGAGCAGGAACGCACCCATCGATGCAGCCAGGCCGACGCAAATGGTGGAAACATCCGCCTTAATGTACTGCATGGTGTCATAGATGGCGAGACCTGCGGTCACGCTGCCGCCGGGGCTGTTGATATAAAACTGGATGTCCTTATCGGGATCCTGTGCTTCGAGATACAGCAGCTGCGCCACGATCAGGCTGGCTGTCGTATCATTGACCTCCTCGGACAGCATGATGATGCGGTCATTGAGCAGGCGGGAAAAAATGTCGTACGAGCGCTCCCCGCGGGAGGTCTGCTCGACAACGTACGGTACTAAACTCATGGTACGCTCCTTTCGATGTTTCGCTTATCCAAGAGAGCATAACCGTTCTGCCCGGAATCCAAACAGCTTTCGGGGAATTACTCGGCTGCCTCTTCCTTGGCCTCGGGCTCCTTGTCCACTGCGGTGTCGCGGATGAGCTGGGCAGCCTTGCGGCGCTTCATATCCAGAACGATGATCTTCTCGTCGACGTACTGCTTGATCTTGTCGACTTCCATCTTGTACTCTTCGGCCATCTTGTTGTAGGTCTCGTCGAGTTCGCCCTCGTCGAGCTCGATGTTCTCGGCCTTGACGATCGCGTCGAGCAGCAGATCGGTCTGCAGCTCAAACACGGCTTGCGGACGCATGATCTCCTGGAAGGTCTTCTCGTCCAGGCCCATGGAGGCGAGCACCTGCTCACGGGTGAGCTCGGGGCTGATGCCCATGGTGGAGATGTAGTTGCGCAGCTGCTCGTCGAGCTTGTTCAGGATCATAGGCTCGGGGATCTCGACGGTCATGTTGTCGACGGCGGCCTTCATGAGGCGGGTCGCATAATCGGACTCCTGCTGCTCGGTGAATTCCTTCTCCAGATCCTCACGGACATGGTCGCGGTACTCGGCGATGGTCTCGTAGTCGGAGATATCCTTGGCCAGCTCATCGTCCAGCGCCGGAAGCTCGGGCTCCTTGACGCTCTTGACGGTGACTTTGAAGGTGGCCTCTTTGCCGGCCAGCGCCTCAACATAGTTCTCGGGGAAGGTGACAACGACGTCGCGCTCATCGCCGGCCTTCATGCCGACGATCTGCTCCTCAAAGCCGGGCACGAACGTGTTTGAGCCGAGCTCGAGGTCATAGTCCTCGGCCGTGCCGCCGTCAAACTGTTCGCCGTCGATGAAGCCGGCGAAGTCGATCGTGACGTGGTCGCCCATCTTCGCCTCGCGCTCAACATCGAGCAGGCGGGCGTTGCGCTTCTGGACGTTATGCATCTCTTCGTCGACCTTGCTCTCGTCAAACGCTTCGTGGTTCTGCGGGACCTCGAGGCCCTTGTACTGGCCGAGCTGCACTTCCGGGTACATACCGACCTCGAAGGTGTAGATCAGCTCTTTGTCCTCGGTGACCTTCTGGTCGATCAGGCTCGGCGCGCCGACGCACTCAAAGCCGCAGTCGGCACGGCCGGCCTCGAACGCATCCTGTGCCAGCGCCTCGATAGCGTCGGGATAGAACACTTCCTTGCCATACATGCCCTCGATGACGGCGCGCGGGGCCTTGCCCTTGCGGAAACCAGCCACGTAGAGATGGTTCTTGTTCTTTTTATATACTTCGTTGACCGCATTGTCAAAGACATCGGCCGGGACCTTCACTTCAAAGGTCGCCATATTTTTCTCTTTCTTTTCGATGTTCTGGATGTTCATTGGGTTTCCTCCTCTAATCATTTATCGCCGGGTGCATTGTTTATAAAATTTGTCATGAAAAGAACATGCCTAAATACTATAACAGATTTATGCCCTAAAATCAACACCTGTTTCACGGGAGAATCCTGCGCGGACAAAACGAAATATAATCCGCCGACAGCAGCCGGAACTCCGTGTCGTGATACATACCCTGAAAGGCGCTGCGGCAGCCGCGGCTGTGGATATGTCCATAGCAGCACAGCGGCACATGATACGCATCGAGCAGGTCCAAAATCTCCGGGCACTCATAGCCGAGGTACTTCGGCGGGTAGTGCAGGAAGACGAGCTTCGTCCTGTCCCCCGCCGCCTTGAGCGACGTCTCGAGCCGGCCGACCTCGCGCAGCATGATCTTCCGGTCGTGCGCCTCGCCCCTGGCCTCCTCATAAAACCAGCCGCGCGTGCCGCAGATGGCATAGTCTTCATAGAAGTAGCAGTTATTATTGAGGATATCCATGGTGTGCATGTCGTGCGCTTCAAAGAAACTGTAGGCCTTTTTCGCGGTGCTCCACCAGAAGTCATGGTTGCCCTTGAGCAGGATCTTTTTCCCGGGCAAAGCCTCTATGAACTGAAAGTCCGGCAGCGCCTGCTCCATGGTCATGCCCCAGGCAAGGTCGCCGCAGAGCACGCAGACGTCATCGGCATGCAGGGACGAAAAACCAAGTTTGATTTTTTCTACATAATTTTCCCATGACCCGCCGAATACGTCCATGGGCTTATCTGCGCCCAGCGACAGATGCAGGTCGCCGATTGCATACAATGCCATTTGCGTTCCTCCGTATATTCCGCGCCCGGCTGCACACAATAGATTTGACCGGCGGATGCCGGAATCTGATCTGGAGGCAGAAACCATGAGCGATCATACCAAAGACTGCTGCGAAAACAACGTCGCGTGCGACGTGAGCAACTGCGCCTACAATGCGGACGGCAAGCGCTGCCACGCAGACCACATTCAGGTCAAAAACACCCAGGGCACCTGCACCTGCAAGGACGAGACGTTCTGCAGCACCTTCACCAAGAAGGGCAGCGCGGCGTTCTGACCCGGCGGACGGGTCTCCCCGTCCGTTACATATTATTTCAGGAATTCGTCCACGGTATGCAGCATCTGCGCCTTGTCCACGCAGCCGCCAAAGCGCACCGGGCGCGCGTCCAGGCCGGTCAGCGGCGCGGGCGCATCGATCTGTGTCTCGCACGACAGGCGGCGGATCAACGCCGGGCCGAAGGCGTCGGCCGTGCCGCCGATGCCGCGCAGCACCTGGTCGCAGAACTTGAAGGGGCTGGCCGTGGACACGACAACAGCGGGCGTCGCGTCGCCGGTCTCGCTGCGGTAATCCTCAAGCACGTGATAGGCGACTGCCGTGTGCGTGTCGATCAGATAGCGGTGATCGCGCCAGGCATGGCCGATCTTCTCGCGCGTCTGGATATCATTGCAGAAGCCGCCGGCAAACGTCGCCTGAATCTTTGCCTTGAGTTCGTCAGAGACTGTATAACTCCCCTGCTCGCGCAGCTGCTGCATGTAGCCCTCGACCTCCGTGTCGCTGCCGCAGAGGGCGTAAAGCAAGCGCTCGAGATTGCTTGACACAAGAATGTCCATCGACGGGGATGCCGTCGTGTGGAACGGACGATTTTTATTGTAAGTACCCGTGCGGATGAAATCCGTGAGCACGTTGTTTGCGTTCGACGCGCAGACGAGCTTGCCCACCGGCAGGCCCATCTCCTTGGCATACCAGCCGGCGAGAATGTCGCCGAAGTTGCCGGTCGGCACGACGAAGTTGAGCCGGTCGCCCATGGCGATCATACCGCCGGTGACAGCGTCACAGTACGCCGAGAAATAGTAGACGATCTGCGGCAGCAGGCGGCCCCAGTTGATGGAGTTGGCCGAGGACAGGAACCAGCCGCGCTGCGAGAGCTCGGCGGCAAACGCCTTGTCGCCGAAGATCTGCTTGACGCCGGTCTGTGCATCGTCAAAGTTGCCGCGCACAGCGCTGACCGCGACGTTATCGCCCGTCTGCGTGACCATCTGCAGGCGCTGGATCTCTGACACGCCGCTGTAGGGATAGAACACGAGGATCTTCGTGCCCGGCACGTCGGCAAAGCCCTGCAGGGCCGCCTTGCCGGTGTCGCCCGAGGTGGCGACGAGGATGCACACCTGCCGCTGCTCGCCGCACTTTTTCAGGCTCGCCGTGAGCAGGTACGGCAGGATCTGCAGCGCCATGTCCTTGAACGCGCACGTTGGCCCGTGCCAGAGCTCGAGAAACGCGGTGGTGTCGTCGAGCCGGTGCACCGGCGCAACGGCCGGGTCGTCAAACTGGCTGCCATAGGCCGCGGCGGTGAAGCGCACAAGCTCCTCGTCCGTAAACTCGCTTAGAAACGGGCGCATGATCGTCACGGCGCGCTGCTGGTACGTCATGCCGCACAGCGCCTGAAGCTGCTGCGCGGACACCTTCGGCAGCGCCTCCGGCACGAACAGGCCGCCGTCCGGCGCGAGGCCGCAGGCGATCGCCTGTGCGGCGGAAACAATATGCTGATGATCTCTTGTGCTGTAGTAATTCATATCTGGTCCCTCGCTATTATTCAAATGCATTTTCGATCTGGTTGAGCCTGCGTTGGCGGCGCGGGGTATCCGCATCGCCGTAAATTTCGATCACGTCAAAGCGCGGCTGCAGCTCCGTCTCGTGCTCCGCCAGCCAGAGCGATGCCGCCGTGCGGATGCGCGCCTGCTTGGCCGGCGTGACATACGCGCCCGCGCGCACGAACCGGTCGGACGCGCGCAGCTTCACCTCCACGAACACGACGTAGTGCCGGTCGGCCGCGATGATGTCGATCTCGCCGAAGCGGCAGCTGTAGTTGCGCGCGAGGATGCGGTAGCCATGCCGGCGCAGATGCGCCGCCGCGCAGTCCTCGCCCCAGGCGCCCTTCGTCCCCTTGACTGCACCGGCCATATCAGTGCATCTTCTTCAGGAACGACGGCCGGTGGATGGGGCACGGCCCATGCGCCCGGATGGCCGCATAGTGCGCCGCCGTGCCGTAGCCCTTATGTTTTTCAAAGCCATACTGCGGATAGGTCTCCGCCATGTCGCACATATAGCGGTCACGCGTGACCTTTGCGAGCACGGAGGCCGCCGCGATGTCGGCGCACTTACCGTCGCCGCCAACGATGCACCGGCTCGGCACCGCGATGCCGGTGTTCCGGTTGCCGTCGATGAGCGCGAGCGCCGGCTGCGGGGAGAGCTGTGCGATGGCCCGGTTCATAGCCAGAAACGTCGCGCCGAGGATGTTGTGCTCCTCGATCTCCTCCACGGTCGCAAATGCGATGCCGTAGCTCAGCGCCTGCGCGATGATGGTATCATAGAGCGCCTCGCGCTTTTTCTCCGAGAGCTTTTTCGAGTCGTTCAGGCCCGGGATCTCCCATCCCGGCGGCAGCATCACCGCCGCCGCGCACACGGGCCCGGCCAGCGGTCCGCGCCCGGCCTCGTCCACGCCGCACAGCGGATCGGTGTCCGGCGTGCGGAGCTCGTTTTCCAATGTCCACAGATCGACCTGCGTCATACATCCGCCTCCGGCATCTCGAGCGTGATGCGGCCAAGCTTGCCGCCGCGGTATTCATCGAGCAGCACACCCGCCATCCGCTCAAGGTCATATTCTCCGCCGGAGATGAGGAAGCCGCGCTTTTTGGCCGCCTGCTCCAGCAGCTCGAAGCCATTGCAGGCCGGGTCCGGCCGGAACTTGTAGCGCTGCTCCACCGCGTCGGGGTAAAACTTTGCGAGCCGGAGCATGAAGTTGGCCGCAAGCGTCTCGCGGTCGAGCACCTCGGCCTTGATCGCGCCGGTGATGGCCAGCAGCTCACCGACCTCCTGACTGTCAAACCGCGGCCAGAGGATGCCCGGCGTGTCCAGCAGCTCCAGGCCCTGATCGACCGTGATCCACTGCTTGCCGCGTGTGACGCCCGGCCGGTCGCCGGCGGCGGCCGCCTTGCGCCGCGCCACCTTATTGATAAATGTGGACTTGCCCACATTCGGGATACCCAGCACCATGACGCGCATCGGCCGGCCGACCTGTCCCTTGGCGGCATACGCCTCGATCTTATCGTGCAGCGCCGTGCGCACGGCGCCGGCAAAGCCGTTGACGCCCTTGCCGCTGCGGCTGTCGGTCTCGAGCACGGTCATGCCCTGCCGCTGAAAGGCTGCGCGCCAGCGCGCCGTCGCCTTCGGGTCGGCGAGATCGGTGCGGTTGAGCACAACGATGCGGGGCTTGCCGCCCGCGAGACGGTCGATGTCCGGGTTGCGGCTCGCCATCGGGATGCGCGCATCAAGAATCTCGCACACGGCATCGACCTGCTTCATGTGCTCCTCGATCATGCGCTGGGCCTTCGTCATATGGCCCGGGAACCACTGGATATTCAGTTTTTCAAAGTCCTGCGCCATGTTATTTCACAACTCCGATGTTCTTGACCGGGAAGAGTGTAAAGTACACCCGGCCCATGATATAACGCTCATCGACGCAGCCGAGACGCGCGTCACGGCTGTCGGTGGAGGCGTTGCGGTTGTCGCCCATGACGAACACGCAGCCTTCCGGCACCGTGATCTTGCCCTCAAAATTCTCCCGGTCGTGCACGGGCTCATTGACATACGGCTCGTCAAGCGCCTTGCCGTCGACGTAGACCACGCCGTCTTCAAAGTCGATGTCCACGGTCTGCCCCTCCGTCGCGATGATGCGCTTGACGATGGGCTCTTCCATGAGCGTCTGCTTGCGCAGGACGACGATGTCCCCCTGCTTCGGATGATAGAACAGGTTGGAGATGACGACCTTGTCATTCTGTTCGAGCGTCGGCACCATGGAGTGACCGACGACGTTGACCATGCGCACCGCAAACACAAACAGCAGCACGCAGAACACCAGCGCAAAGATGATGCACTGGATCCAATCGTATACTTCGGCGCGGCCCTTGGCGCCGCTCGGATTCTTGCTGTCCATTTTCAAAACCTCGGTGTAAAAATTTCGTAAACTATATTATACACGCTCAGACCCGTTTTCGGCAACTAAAATTGTGTGAATTCTTTTCCGGCGGCATCACAAAAACGCCCCGAAAATGCAAAAAAGAGGCCGAAGCCTCTTTTTTGCAGTATCCACTTAGATAAGCTCTTTGACCTTGGCTCTCTTGCCCACGCGGTCGCGCAGGTAGTACAGCTTGGCTCTGCGGACTTTGCCGCGGCGAACGGTCTCGACGGACACGATCGTGGGAGAGTGCACCGGGAAAACTTTCTCGCAGCCCACACCGTAGGAGATGCGGCGGACGG
>ERZ772858.2027-NODE-2027-length-16923-cov-8.784147_pt1 | contig 16923 bp, 15 predicted proteins | sample MGYA00512136_ERZ772858 | MGnify/ENA primary metagenome ERZ772858 (study PRJEB29015, sample SAMEA2737726) | human gut metagenome | biome: human gut; feature: human-associated habitat; material: faeces | place: China | collected 2012 ...
CACAAGCGAACCGCCCCTCCGAAGAGCAACCTAAGTTATGAATTTAGGGCAGACAGAAAATTTGAGACACTCCCGAAAAAATCAGTTAACCTTTTCTCTCTTGAATTCCAATGCGACCTTTGGTCGACATTTATTGTTCCTCCTTGCGCTAGAATTCATCAATCATAATGTTGCTTTCTTGCATTTTTATTAGTTCTTCATGAAATTTCCCATCCTAGATTACATAAGAGCCCTTGCTGTTGTAATGGTTACTTACTACCACGTGATTACATATGGTCCTCACGCTAGACCATTTTTAGGTCCCATCGCTGATTTTTTTGATGTTCTTTCGTTCAATGAAATTAATTCGCTTGTCTTAGGAAACGTTTTGAATATGGGGGAGATAGGTGTTTCCCTTTTTTTTCTTGTTTCAGGTTTTCTTATTACGAAAAGTCGTGTAGGTAAGACTGCCGGTTCATTCATAGTCAGAAGACTCATTAGAATTTATCCTATAGCAATAGCAGGGGTTATATTTTCATTTTTATTCTTAGTTTTAATTAATCATTATTACTTTGGTATTCCTTTTACAGTTAATCGAGAAGACTTGGAGGCGGTCCTTACCAATTCGTTATTAATTAACAGCCTCATTCCAACGAAAATGGACAGTCAGATTTTTGGTTCATCGACAATCATGCCAACCTATTGGTTCCTCGCCGTGATTGTTAAGTATTACTTGATAATGTGTTTTGTTTCAACTTTGAATAAAGAAAGAATTCTGACGCTTGGGCTCATATTGGCCCTTATTTCTTCTTCTTACTATCTCTTTAGAACGACAAATTTCTATATTTTTTTTCCAATTTGGTCGCGGATAATATCAGATATCGTTTTTTCTGGTCACCACATTATTTTTATACTGATAGGCAGTGCTATTTACATTAATTACCGTACCTATCTTGATAACTATAAGCATGAGAAGATTCAATCTATTAAGACTTCTATCTCTGATTGCATATATCCCCTCTTGATCCTCACAGCTTTTATTACGAGTTTCTACACATTAAGGAAAATTCCAGATTTTCCACTTCCAGCCGATATGCTCAGGAACTATATAGTTTCTCTTCTTATATTTATCATTTGCGTAGTGTGCAATCGATACGTAACCAAAGTTTGGGGCGTCGTTAGAGTAGTTTCAAATACATCTTTCAGCGTTTATGTCCTTCACTACGCTTTTGGAGCAGGTATTTTGGCGGTTCTACTTAACATTGATTTTTTCAAGAACTTTTTATTTTTAACTTATGTTATTGCTTTTATTCTCATTGGAGTCTGCGGCTATTTTCTATATAAATTCATTGAACAACCTGCGGGCAGTATAAAAGTTAAATAAAGCTTGTTATACTTCGGCCACAGGTTTAACGTTTTCAAATTTTGGAGCCTCTCCTTTCTAGGCGGCTTTTTGAATCTAAAAAGATTCGTTTGGTCAGCGGTGGTTCACAATTTAACTCCTTAGAATACTCTTTTTATAGTTTTCTTCTTATGAAAAAGATCCTTATTACTGGTTTTACAGGTCAGGTTGGTTCCCAGTTTGCCGACTTTATATTAGAGAACACTGATATTGAAGTGATAGGAATGATGCGTTGGCAGGAACCGATGGACAATGTCTATCATCTTGCTGATCGCATTAATAAAAAAAATCGAATAAAAATTTGTTATGCCGATTTGAATGATGCTACTTCACTTAGGAGGCTCTTGGAGTCTGAGCGGCCCGACTATATCACACATTTAGCTGCTCAGTCTTATCCCAAGACAAGTTTTAATATTCCCATTGAAACTTTGCAAACTAATATTATTGGTACAGCCAATTTATTAGATTCTATCAGGAGCATAAGGGAGTTGGATAAGTCGTACGATCCTATTATTCATGTTTGTTCATCAAGTGAAGTTTACGGAAGAGCAAAAGTTGGCTCAAGTTTGGATGAAGAAACCACTTTTCACGCATCTAGTCCATACAGCTTGAGTAAGATCGGCACTGATTACTTAGGCAGATATTATGCAGAAGCTTACGGATTAAAGACTTTTGTCACTCGCATGGGAACGCACTCGGGCCCTAGAAGAAGCGATGTTTTTTTTGAAAGCACAGTGGCAAAACAGATTGCATTAATGGAAGCAGGTCTTCAAGATCCGGTTATTTACGTTGGTAACCTCGAAAGTGTTCGAACTTATCAAGATGTCAGGGATGCGGTCAGGGCATACTTCCTTCTTTTTGAAGCGGTAGAGTCTGGGAAAGTGAAACCTGGAGACTACTTTAACATTGCAGGCCAAGAAGCATTTAAGCTTAACGAAATAATTGAATTGTTAATAAGTATGAGCACAGTCGAAGGTATTAGAGTGGTTCAAGATCCAGAACGGCTCAGACCGATCGATGCGAATTACCAAATGTTTGATAATACTAAGATAAGGAAGGCGATTAATTGGAAGCCAGAAATCCCTGTCAAAAAAATGTTAAATGATCTTCTGGATCATTGGCGCAAAGAGATTTCTATGGGAAAAATACCATTAAATCGATAGTAGGTAAAAAATAATGATATTGCTTTCGAGAACACCTTTCAGAATTTCTTTTTTAGGTGGTGGTACTGATTTCCCCTTTTTCTTTGAAAAGAGCGGAGGGTTTTGCCTCGCAACTACAATCGATAAATATAGCTATATATATTTGAGAAGATTAGATGGTAAGTTTGGATTTCAAAATGAATTTATTTATTCTAAGTTTGAAAGAACTTCTAATAATCTGAACGAAATTAAGCATCCAATCATCAGAGAAGCTCTCAGGCTGGAGGGAATCGAGGGGATTAGGCTTGATTATGATGCTGATATTCCAGCAAGAACTGGTTTAGCGACGAGCAGTTCATTTGCTGTTGGGCTAGTTAATACGCTCGGAGCGTTCAAAGGTGAAACAAGAACTAAAAGAGAGCTTGCGGATAAAGCTATTCACATCGAAAGAGTAATGTGCAACGAAGTGGGCGGTATTCAAGATCAAATTAGCTCTGCCTTTGGTGGGCTTAATTTAATTGAATTCTCTAAAAACGGTTATGATGTCCATTCAGTTCAACTATCGAAACGGAGAAAACTCGATTTTCAGACGAATTTAATGTTGTTTTATACAAAAATTCAACGTACTAGTTCGGAAATTCAAAAAAAAATTAAGACCCCGGGAGAGATAAATAAAAATTTACTGACTCTAAAGCACCTAGCGATTGAGGGATATGAATGCCTAACCAATGAGAAACAAAATCTTGACGACTTTGGCCAAATCCTCAATGAAGCTTGGAAATCCAAAAAAGGCCTTTCAGACGCAGTAACCACTTCTTTTATTGATGAATGTTATGTCAAAGGGCTGGAAGCAGGGGCTCTTGGAGGAAAAGTCTTAGGTGCCGGAGGCGGCGGTTTTTTGCTTTTTTATGTGCCCTATTCACGTCAAGAAGCGGTTAGGAACGCATTGAGTGATCTTATTGAAATTAAATTTTGTTTTGAGGAACAGGGTTCCCAAATTCTTTTGAATTTTAAAGATGATCTATAATCGCTTTGCGGTGGTCAGAGATTGGGAAGACACAGTTTCTGCCGAGGAAGAATGTCTACGCAGAATAGTAGTTGCAGCCTCTGACCTAGGTATCTGTTGCGATGTTGTGGATACCAGTTACCGGTTGATTGAAAATAGGGGTGTTACTGTTTCCTCTGAGTCTTATGACTTCGTGCTTCATTTGCATTACTGCTCAGGGAAGGCAGAGAATGTATTTTCCGTTGCCCCTCTATGGAATCCAATTGATTTTTTTCATAAATGGGGATATCGAATTTCTACAGATACATTTCTCACAAACGATGACTTTCTAAAAAGCACGTCTCATGAGGCGGAATTGCACGTCGAAAGACTTACCAAAGACTCCACCTATCATTTAACCGATTATTTTAGTCTTTTTCCAGCACCATCTCAAATTTCCTACAGGGATAATCTTTCTAGTCCTGCAAAAAAAAGGTTAATGTATTGTGGCATAAATTGGGAGCGTCTCGATTCTAAAAACGGGAGGTTTTCTAGCCTTTTAAAAAAATTGGACGAAGAAGATTTAGTAGACATTTACGGTCCAGAAGTATTCCATGGAATCAGACCTTGGGAGGGTTATAAAAATTATAAAGGGTCAATTCCTTTTGACGGGATATCAATGTTGGATAGGCTTTCCCGTTCTGGAGTGGGCCTGGTAATTAGTTCGGATAGCCATTACAAAGATGAAGTGGTTTCTAATCGATTGTTTGAAACTATTGCGGCGAGAGCTGTAATTATTTCCGATAATAATCCAGGAGTTAGAAAACTTTTAGGTGATTCTTGTCTCTATATTGATACTTCAAATTTAGATATTGCTTACAGACAAATCAAGAATCACCTAGCTTGGATAGATAAAAATCCGGACTTGGTTAAAGAAATGTTGATAAAAAATCAAGAATTGTTTACGTCAAGCCTCTCATCTAAGGCTTCTCTCTCGAGAATTTATTCAAACCTGGATGCTAGGAAGAGCGCTATTAGTGAATTCAGACAAAATATTCGTCCTTTTAAATTGAGCTGCTTCTATCTTCTTGATGAATTCGGTACGATTTCTTTAGAGAAGCAAGTCTCTGTAATTATAAATTCAGTGAGGGCAAATTCAAATCCCCAAATTAAGAATTATTTTTTGTGTGATAAAACATTATCGATGAATTTTCTTAAAAATCTAAATGATTTTGGAGAAATAGTTCAAGATGATTTTTTCTACAAGAAAGAAAATCTATATGGTAGAAAATTACCTGAAATCCTTTCAAAATACGTATCGCAATATTTTTCGATAGTCCTTCCAGGCGAAGAACTTTTTGATGATCATTTCGTTTCAATAATCAAGGCGATGCAATTGAAGGGACTCAAAGCAGGAACTTCGGATTTCATTTTGAAGAAAGATCAATATAATTCAATTAAGTTCATTGGTCAAAGATGGGATGAATTCTGCAAGGAATATTGGTCTGGAGGAAATTTCATTTTTGATATCTCCCTTTTGAAGAAAGAGTCTATTTATTTATATCTCCGTCCTCTTTCTTACGCATTTTCTAACTTTATAGCTAGTCGCGAACAATTCATCGCAATTTCAGGAGGGTATTCCTGCAAAATCCACCAAAAACACAATAAAACAAAAAGGGAAATTGAGGCAATATCTGATTGTAGATCTTTCCTACATCCAGCGCTTGTAACGTCTTTTAGCTGTGAAAATTATAGGAGTAATACCTCTGCGGTTAGGAAATTTTATGAAAAAAATTATAGATTAATCGTAAAGTTAAAAAAATATCCGTTTTTCTGGGAAAAATTAAAGAAAGTTTTTAAACCATTTATGTAAGTAACATGATAGATCTTCAGACTTTTATTGGCAAACATCCAGATCTTGTAAACTGTTTTGATGACATCGAACTCGCCATAGAATACATGATTACTTCCTATTCTAAGGGCGGAGCATTATATGTATGTGGAAACGGAGGTAGTGCGTCTGATTCTTTACACATTGTAGGTGAATTACAAAAGAGTTTTAATCGCACACGAAAGTTGACTACAGACCAGGGAAAACTTTTTAAAGGTTTACCAAATAGAGAGTTCTTGGTCGAGAACCTAGAAAATGGTTTAAGAGCATATTCGCTAGTCTCTGAAGTAGCTCTTATAACTGCTATCTCAAATGACACAGGAGCTGACTTGATCTTCGCTCAACAAGTTTGGGCTTGTGGGGAAGGTAATGATGTTTTGTTGTGCCTCTCAACTTCGGGAAATTCAAGAAATGTTGTTCTAGCTGCAGAAACAGCTAAGGCTAAAGGAATGAAGGTTATTTCTTTGACTGGCGAGAGGTTGACTTCTAAGCTAAATGCAATTTCAGACGTTTGTATTAAAGTTCCGAGTACAGAAACATACCGAATTCAAGAATTTCATATTCAGATCTACCATTTCATTTGTCTTGTTCTAGAGGAAAAATTTTTTAAATGAGAGCATTAATTTTAGCGGGAGGAAAGGGGACGAGATTAAAAAAGGTAGTTTCCGATGTTCCAAAACCTTTGGCTCCCGTTTGCGGCAAACCCTTTTTAGATATACTTTTGAAGCAATTAAAGGAAGAAGATGTTACTTCTGTAATCCTGTCTACGGGGCATATGGCAGAAGTTATCGAATCGAGATACGCTAAGGGGTTTGAGGGCTTGTCTGTTTCCTTTTCAAGAGAAAAGACTCCTTTATTAACCGGAGGAGCAATAAAAAAAGCAATTGACAAGTTGGATTCTGAGTTAATTGTAGTTCTTAATGGAGATAGCTTCGTTCAGCTAAAATTAAAAGAAATAACAAAATTTCATCAAAAAAAAGGGGCTGATATTACTGTTTTGTCAGTTTTCATGCAAGATGCGTCAAGGTATGGACTTCTTAAATTGTCCTCTGATTCTAGACTAGTAAGGTTTTGTGAAAAACAAAAAAATTCTCAGGGATATATAAATGCGGGAGTTTATGTGTTTAAATCCGATTTGTTGAGAGATTACAGGGAGCAAGTTTTTTCTTTTGAAGAATGGTTGAAGGATAACTTAAATACTCTCAAAGTCTATGCCTTCGTCTGTGATGAAGATTTCATCGATATTGGCATACCTGAGGATTATGAGAGGGCTCAAAATTTTTTTGCCAACAAGAGGTGAGTTTTGTATTTGATTGTGGGAGCCAGTGGTTTTATTGGCAGTTACGTCGTTGAGAGTCTGCTAAGAAAAACAGAGGAGGACATCGTTGCCACTTATAACCTCAACGAGCCTTTCCTGAGTGATAAGAGGGTTAGTTGGTTAAAATTTGATGTCCGGGAATGCGTTGCAGATAAAATATCCTCCTCTATTTCAAAAGAGGAACCATTAAAAATTATTTACTTGGCTTCCTTTCACCATCCAGACTTAGTTGAAAAAAAATTCGATCTAGCCTGGGATATTAATATTGTTTCACTTAGCCAATTTCTCGGTGAGATTGGTCAGTTCTACTCTTTTTTTTACGCATCCACTGATAGTGTTTATGGGAACGGCACTTTGAGCCACTACTTTAGCGAGGAAGAAGAGTTAAATCCAATAAATACTTATGGAAAACAAAAAGTCCTTTCTGAACAAATTTCTTTAGCTCACTTTGGGAGAGTTGTGCGGTTTCCTTTTTTAATTGGTCCAAGTAAGCTTAAGGGACGGCCTCATTTTTTTGATGAAATAGTCTCCGCTTTAAAGAATAAAAAACAAGTGAGATTATTTAAAGATTCATACCGATCGACGTTAAGTTTTGGGCTGGCTGCTGATTTACTTGTAGAGATAACAGAGAAACCAATAGGAGATATACCACCTATTTTAAATATTTCATCTGACAAAGGTTTTTCAAAATACGATGTTGGTTTAAAGATTGCGGATAAATACGGTCTGAATACTGAATTATTAGTACCAATTAACCAAGATCAAAGAAATGAAATTTTTCAAACTCCGCGGGCTTTTGTGACCTTATTGAATAATAGAAAACTTAAAAAATTATTAGGGCTAACAAAAATCGATTATGAGGGGTAAAAGATGCTTATAACTTTTTTGAAAGAAGATTTTAAATTTTGTGATGAACGTGGGGAATTAATCCAACTAGTTCACAATGGCTACAAACAAGTCAACTTTATCACAGCTAGAAAAGGAAGTTTTCGTGGTGGGCACTACCACAAATTTAATACCGAGGCTTTTTTTGTAATATCTGGCTGCTTCAAGTTAGAACTATTTAAAAATGCAAATCACCAAAAAGAAGTTTATGAAATTAACTCAGGAGATTTTTTTTGCATTCCTCCCTTGGTAGTTCACTCCTTTAATTTTATAGAGGATACCCAGCTTATTTCAATGTATTCACAAGGAGTGGAAATGAGCGACGGAACAAAGGACATACTAATAACAAAATAGCTAAGGACAGATTGATTCAAAATGAAATTTGCTATAACTTATTTTTCCCCAATTCACCCAGAAATGGAAATTTGTAGACGGATAGAGAAAGCGTCTCAAAATTTAGGAATTGAATGCTACTTTGTTGGTTCAGATGGGCTTGTCTTGCAAAATAAGAAGCACATTTCAGAAATCAAACCTGACTTTTTAATAGTCTTTGATCCTGCTCATTTAACCTTATTTGATGTATTTACATACCATTTGCTTTGGTTTGTGCCAGGATTAGTAAACAGTCAACATGCGATTTTATATAATGCGCTGTCCATTAGTTGCGATGATAGGCTGGGTTTTCCTTCTGAGAGAGCCGTTTCTTACTATGAGCAATTTTACGGTGATGTGAATCTTAATTTTCTCTTCCCGTCAGTACCTAAGAATTATGTTTTACCTCCAAGGGATATAAGAGATGGGAGCACGTATAAAGCTTTTTACGCAGGAATAAATGTAGATTCTAAAACTGTTCGACATGAAAAGATTTTTAGGTATTTAGATAAAAAGGGTCTGGTTAATCTATATGGACCGAGAAATATAGAAGGAAAAGCCAACTGGAAAGGTTTTAAATCTTATAAAGGAGAAATTAAATTCGACGGACATTCGCTTATGGAAGCTGCGAATGCCTCTGGAATCACTCTGGCGCTTCACCATGAAGCCCATGCATCCTTTTCTATGCCGACAAATCGGCTCTTTGAAGGTATAGCAGCAGGAACTCTTGTTATTACAGATAAGATGTCTTTTGTTGAAAAAGAGTTCAAAGATACTGTTTTTATGATTGATTTTAATAAATCTGAAGAAGAGAAGGCAAAAGAGATCGAAAATATTATCATTTGGGCAAGAAAGAATCCCAAGGAAGCCAAACGTAAAATAGAAATGGCTCAAGAAATCTTTTTAGAGAAATACGAATTAACAAAAGTTATTGAAAAATTATGTAATGCCCATGATAAAAGAAAAAAAGAACTTTTAGAGCGCTCTCTATCCAATTGCAATCAACAGTACGTAACTGTAATTGGTGAGGTCCACGATTATGCCTCTCTTGAAACGATAACGGATAATATCTTAAACCAAGATTACCCTTGGCTTGAAGTAACGTTAATTTTTTATTGTAAAGAGAACATTAAATTTCAAGAGTTTGTCGATAGGTTAAAGGCCAAATTCAAAGTAAATGTATTTTCCGCCTATTTTGATAGGAAGTTTGCGGACAATTCGGGGCCAAACATTTATGGATATCTTTGCAAAAACGTAAAAACTGAAAAATTTATTTATAGTGTTGGCCTACAATATTGGCATAGAAATCATATACGCACTCTTGTCGAAAAAGCTAATTTGGAAAACGCCTCTGCAGTTTACTCTGGTTCATATTTTTTAAACCCCGATAACACACAAACACCTCTTGTGATTCTTCCCATAAAGCATTTAAAAGAAAAAATTTCTGCTTGCATTAACAGTGATGAAAATCTTTATTACCAGTCCCTGCATAGAGAATTCCTTAAATCATCCGTTATTTTTGATACAGGTCTTCTCAAATCTATAACCGAACAAGAAAGTAAATTTTTGATTGGCTATGAACATATTGCTTTGATTGTTTCATCCTTCTTGAAGGAAAATATCATTGTCTATTCAGAAAAAGTGACCACTTTTCTAAAGACCAACCCGTTTAAGGGAGCACCGGAGTTTCAAAGAAATTTGTATTACCATCCAGTAAGATTAAATTCAAGGATGTCTTTGAATTCTTTGCAGTTTGTTCTGCGTGAAGTTTTTTCCCAAAATTCTGAATTTAAATGTTTTTTAGCAACAACAGATTCTGAATCACAAAATCTTCAAAAGAATGCATTAGGCTATTTTGATATTTACGCGTTTAATAGGTTCAAGTTAAAATTAAAAAAAATCCTCTATATTTTATGTGGTTTAAGTATTATTGGAATTTTACTGGCTGTTTATTCTATTTTTTGAAATAAATTGGATTGAAATAATGTACTTAGTTATTGGTGGTGGTGGTTTTTTGGGCGGTTACTTGATAAAAAATATTATCAATACTACTAAAGAAAAAATTTTGGCGAGTTATCACTCATCGAAAGGGGGTGAAAATACTGATAGAGTCGAATGGTTTCATCTGAATTTGGCGGACAGTAATTCTTTGAAAGATTTAGTTTGCACATTGAAACATTTTAAGAAATGTGGAGAAAAGATTACATGTGTATATACTGCTGGTTATATTAAACCAGATGATTGCTTAAAAAATCCCGATTTAGCTGTTAAAAATAATATTATAGCGCTGCTTGACTTTTTAAATGAAAGTAAGAATTTACTCGATTCTCTTGTATTTACTTCAACTGATTTTGTTTTTGATACGAATGAGAAGGGAAAACCTTACAATGAGAAAGACAAAGAGCATCCCATTAATTTCTACGGATCGATAAAATTAGCATGCGAAAAAATTGTTAACTCTTATGGTTATTATGTTGTAAGACTTCCCTTTATGTTTGGAAGAAGTCTAAATCCTCATAAGTCGCATTTTATAGAACACCTGGAACGGGTTATAAATGAACGTGAATGCTTTGAAATTCTCAGTGACTATTACGAAAACTCTTTGGATTATGATACTGTCTCAAAAATTATTCTTGAATTGCTTATTAAATTTAAAGGTAAACTTCCTGCGCCTGTAATTCATATTTGTAGTGATGAACCTGTGACAAAATATGAGATAGCCCTAGCTTTCGCTCGCAAATATCATCTTGATTCGAGTTATCTTCAACCGATCCGGCTTTCCGAATGTAAGTTTTTTCTAGCAAAAAGAGGAACCATAACAATGGATAATTCTTTGGTGAAGTCGTTACTAGGTATTACGCAAATTAATTTTGAAGTTTGATAAAAATTAGAAAATATGTTTACAGGCGGCAAATCGATTCAGTTTGCCACCTTTTTTAGCTATAGGCTTATTCTACTTGAAAGCTAACTTTTAGGAATATGGAAAACTCTAAAAGCGAAATTGACAGTCTAATTAAAATATTATCACAATACGAAGTTATATCTTTTGATATTTTCGATACATTAATTACTCGTTGTTTGCTTAAACCCGTTGATGTTTTTCAATTGGTTGAATTAATTACAGCTCAACAAGTAGGAACTACAATTTCTTTTGCCGAAATTAGGGAAAATGCGGAAAAGAAACTCAATTTTTCATTAGGTTATCCGTCTTTTGATGAAATCTATGATGAAATTAAGTCTCTTAGCAATCTTCCGGAAGATACCGTCGCAAAAATAAAGGAAATTGAATTTAAAACGGAACTAGGCCTTTTAGTTGCTCGTAAGGATATTTTGGCCTTGTTTAAGATCCTTAAAAAAAATGGTAAGAGAGTTGTTCTCATAAGTGATATGTACTTTTCTTCAGAACAACTTTCCGCATTTCTTGAAAATTGTGGTTATGATTTACATGGGGTTGAGCTTATTGTTTCAAATGAGCAGAAGAAGAGTAAACAAGACGGCTCTTTATGGGCTGAACTAGCTCGAAGAAAGGGGGTATTAAAGTGGTTCCATATTGGTGATAATCTGATCGGAGACGTCAGGTATCCAAAGGCTTATGGCTTTGATGTTTTAGATAAAGACACAAGGATCTATACACCATTGGAACAATTTTCAAAGCATCCTCTTTCCAAAATACTTAACAAATATTTGAACGGAAATATTTCGGAAAAATTGATTCTCGGAAGAATTGTTGCTTTTTCTGTGTTCAATAATGCTTTTCTTACCTCATCCAAGGACATAGTTGGAGCTTGGCTAGGGCCAATGATGGGGAAGTTTATGGATTTTTTATTTGAAGAATCCCAAAAGTTTAGAAACCCTTTTTTTCTTTTTGTTACGAGGGAAGGCTACATATTCAGACCGCTTTTTTTAAAATATTGTAAAACAATAGGTAGAGAAGCGCCCCCCAACTGTCTATTTTTTGCATCAAGGGTTTCCACATCTTTAGCTGGAATAAGATCAATAAAAGACATTGAAGTACTCGCAGATACGCCTTTTTCAGGGACCGTTGAAGAGTTTATAGAAAAAAAACTTGGTTTATGTTTTATTGTGAAAGATAAACTTAAGACTTATTCTCTACCTTCTGAAAAAAAAATCTTTTTGAATGAAATTAAGCCATACCTACCAAGAATTTTTGATGAGGCCCGAAATCAAAATAATCTCTATACTGAATATTGCCATGGAATTTTTCCGGAAGAACTTCCCATTTTAGTCGATATAGGATTTACTGGGAGGACTCAATACAATCTTTCTAAGATACTCTCTAGGCAAGTTGGCGGTTTATACATAATGCTGGAGAACAGAAATCTCCCTCAAGCAAATGGATGCTTCGCAGATTCAATGTTGCGCCTACCTAACCTTATCTATGAAAATTTACCTTATTTTGAGGCTTCACTTCAAGTAAGAAAACAATCTGTTCTTAGGTTAGAAAGAAAAGATGAAACCATTAAGCCTCTTTTAGCAGACGGAATACTGGTTCCCTCCGTTGTTCAAGAAAACTTTAGCTCAGTTTTAGATTTTGTTGGTTATTATGCAAAATGGAAAAAAGAATTAAAAGAAGATTTTAAACTAAATGAAATTTTTATAGAAGATGTTTGGATGGGTGTATTAACTTCAAATCTTCTTCCTCAAGCTTATTTAAAAGCGTTATTATTGGAGGATGACTTCTCGGGGCTTGGTTTACTCAATGTTTCTGAAAAAAAAATAAATTCTCAGCAACTATCCATGCTTTTCTTTAAAACCAAAATAAAGAATGTTATTAAGGAGCACGTACCTCTAATTGCTTATAACTTTGCAAGAGAATTTTGGATTAAGTACTTCAAGTAGGGGATTGTTTTATAATTCAAAACTGAGAAAGTTGTTGTTTTAAGGAAATTATGGCGCTGTCTGAACATACAGGTCGAGGGGATGTTGTTTTGTCTTTGAAGGGAATTTTACTCCCCTTTCTTTTAGCAAAGGCTGATATAAGACAAAAATACAGGAGGTCGTCTCTTGGCCCATTTTGGATCACAATTTCCACAGGCGTGATGATCGCATGTATCGGACTCATATTCGGTGGGCTTTTTAAGTCTCCGATGGCAGATTTTCTTCCATTCTTGACTGCAGGCTTGATATTCTGGACTTTTATTTCTGGCTGCCTCCTGGAAGCAACGCAAGTCTTTGTAAACGCAGAAGCTATTATCAAACAACTTCCAATTCCCCTTTTCACACATGTTTTAAGAATGGTGATAAGGAATTTCTATATTCTTTTACATAATATTTTAATTTTTCCCATCGTTCTTCTGTTTGTTCAGCGAGGGATTAATTGGAACGCTATATATTTTATTCCTGGGTTGTTACTTTTAATAGCAAATATACTTTGGATATCTTTGCTTTTAGGTGTTATATGCACGAGGTTTAGAGATTTGACCCAAATCGTGGCAAGCTTTCTCCAGATTTTCTTTTATGTGACCCCAATTATCTGGCTTCCTAGTTTACTTCCCCAGAGGACCAGCCTTATGATACTTGAGCCTAATCCCGTCTACCATTTATTGGAAATAGTTCGAGCCCCTCTTATGGGTAACTCTCCTTCTTTCCCCAATTGGTTGATATCAAGCTTATTTGCGTTGATTGGGTGGGTGCTAACTATTTTCTTTTTTGATCGATTCAGAAAACGCATTGCTTATTGGTTGTAGAATGACTCGAGTTTCTTTAAAACATGTTTCTGTAGATATTCCAATTTTTAATTCCCAGGGGCGATCTTTGAAAAAAACCTTGATGGGTGTTGCAACTGGAGGAAAAATTGGCTTGACGGAAAAAGGAAAAACAATCGTCAGGTCCCTCGATGACATTTCTTTTGAAGTTTCACCACACGAGCGGGTCGGCCTTCTTGGTCATAACGGTGCTGGGAAGAGTACTCTTTTAAGAGTCTTAAGTAAGGTTTATGTGCCGACGGCTGGAGAAGTTGAGATAGAAGGAAAAATCGGCTCTTTGATTGATATTTCACTTGGTATTGATACTGAGGCTACAGGAGTTGAGAATATATATCTTCGAGCTGCTCTTTTAGGCATCCCCAAACACAAAGTCGATGCTGAAATGGATTCATTGATCGAATTTACGCAATTAGGGGATTTTATTAATATGCCGGTTCGCACTTATTCTACTGGAATGCATATGCGGCTCGCCTTTGGAGTATCTACGATGATCAGCCCAGATATTCTGCTTATGGATGAATGGCTTTCTGTTGGGGATCAACACTTCCAATCTCTTGCAGAGGAGAGGTTAAACAACCTAATAGAAAGATCTAACATATTGATAATAGCCAGTCATTCTCGCCAATTGATAGAAAGATGTTGCACTAGAGTCTTATGGCTTGAACATGGGCAACTTAAGATGGACGGGAAGCCGAATGAAATCTGCCCATTGTATTTTAACTAGTATTGGCGTTTAATTATTTCTTTGCTTTAGATGAGTCTTTTGCAAATTCTGTACTTCCTGCTTAAGTTATCAGAGCATTCTGATTTTCTAGCATAAAAATGGGAGAGGGAGTACTCCTCGTCGATCAGCTTCATTTTTCGTATCACAAAGTTAACTTTCAACGAGCTTAAGACGGAGAAATGTGGCGGATACATCCCAAAATTAGACACGACAATATGGGGCCGCCACACTCCTTATTATAAAACAAAAGGAATAAGTATAACTACTGATGTATTTATTTAATAGCATTTAAGTTAAAGCTGATTTAGAAGATACGATGTCTTACCTCTAAGATTTTGTTGAAAAAGCCAAGTTGTTTCATAACTTTCTTACGCGATTATTTATAGAAATCAGAAGACGGCCTGCTTCAATTGTACCACGGAGGTAAATGTTGTTATTTAAATTTTGAAAGAGGTTAGAGGTAACGAGATGAATTTGTATTTTGTCGGAGCTGGTATATCAACTATAGCAGCTGGGAGAATTCTTGCTGAAAATGATAATAGAGTTGTCATAGTGGAGCGAAAAGACCATATCGGTGGAAACTGCTTCGACTACTTTGATGAAAACTCTATCGACATTCATGCCTACGGAACTCACATCTTCCATACTGATAACGCTGAAGTCTGGAGATTCCTTTCTCAGTTTACACAGTGGTATCCCTATCAGCACGAAGTAAAAGCATTGGTGGACGGTCAGCTCATTCCCGTACCTTTTAACTTCAATTCAATTGAGCAGCTATTCTCAAAAGAAGTGGCTGAACGGATGATTACAGCTCTTTTGTCTGAATTTGAATTCAACAAAAAAGTACCGATTCTCAAACTTCGGGAGAGCAAAAATCCTGATCTTCAATTCCTGGCTGAATACGTTTATGAAAAAATTTTCCTTCACTACACAGAAAAGCAATGGGATGTCCGTCCGGAAGATTTAGATCCTTTGGTGACGGGAAGGGTTCCTGTTTTCGTCGGAAGAGACAATCGTTACTTCCAAGCAAAGTACCAAGGTATTCCATTGGAAGGTTATACCCGTATGTTCGAGAAGATGGTTGATCATCCTAATATCGAAGTTCGCCTGAATACCGAATTCGATAAAAGTATGTTGGATGAATACGACCACTGTTTTTTCTCCGGCGCCATTGATGAATTCTTCGACTATAAATTTGGTCAGTTACCGTATCGCAGTTTGAGATTTGATTTCTTGACCTTCAATCGGCCTTATTTCCAATCTAATTCTGTCGTTAATTATCCAAATAATTACGATTTCACAAGAATCGGAGAATACAAGTACTTCTTAGATACTCAATCTCAGAACACGGTCGTTTCTTATGAGTATCCGGAAGCCTTTGTTTTAGGCAAGAACGAAAGATACTATCCTATCATCAACGAAGAAAATAAGCGTCTTTACGAAAAATACCTCGAAGAAGCCAAGCACAACGAGAAAGTCACTTTCTTAGGAAGACTCGGCGACTACAAGTATTACGATATGGATCAAGCTGTCGCTCGCGCTTTGGAGTTAGCAAAAACTTTTTGTTAGACAAACGCCCACTGGAAAATCAGTAGGAGATGGGAGGGCGGACGACAGTTCGTTCCTCCTCTCTTAATTTTCCCTGGGTAAAAACAGTTTTCAATTTTTTCCCGATTTTCAAAATTCTTTGATGGATCGCCTATACACCAAGTCGCACTCACAGCATTTTCCTCCAAGCTCTTTCTCCATTAGACCTTGAGACCGGCTATTCAATTGACTGGAACTGGGTGGCAAAACTTGCCAAGACTTTTAATTCAATTGACAAAGTAAGCACCTGAAAATATCTTGGGCTCTCTCATTTTCCTGACTACGTTAACGGGAATTGTCAGAATAAATCTATCTACCTCGTTAGGAGGTACCTTTCTTTTTTGCTTACTGCTAACAAAGGAAGACTTTCGGTACGTGTCTTATAGATTTCTTTCCTAAATAATTCTACTGACGGATACTGCCTCTAATTAAAAAAGGAGGCAGAAGATGCAGATTGATTGGCCGCGGTACGTTAAAACTGCAAAAGAACAAGGACTCACAGGGATTGAGGTCGTTCGGCTCATTCAGAAAGAAACGAACCGCAAAGTTAACATTTCTGAAGTCAAGCGGCGCTTGGCGGGAACAGAATCTTCAACGCTTGGCTTTGAAGCCGATACCGTTGACGTCATCGACTTAATCGAAGAAGACCTGCCTCAGGAGACAACGCTTCGCGTCAATGCAAACGGCATGACTTTTGAGTTCCGGACGTCAAGTCCGGAAGACTCTGTCGTTGGCATTCTAAGGAAGCTGAACGGAGCAGTCGGATGAACATTCATCTTCAAGATGTGCATGTCACACTGGTTATATCACCGACAGACCTGCGGTGCGGCTACCACCGCCTCCACTCCATTGCACAACAGGGCGAACGTACATAATTTTTAACAAAACATCCTTAACTCATTAAAAAGTCGA
>ERZ772858.2029-NODE-2029-length-16909-cov-5.483624_pt1 | contig 16909 bp, 9 predicted proteins | sample MGYA00512136_ERZ772858 | MGnify/ENA primary metagenome ERZ772858 (study PRJEB29015, sample SAMEA2737726) | human gut metagenome | biome: human gut; feature: human-associated habitat; material: faeces | place: China | collected 2012 ...
CGATCTGCATACCTAAACCATGCTCAGCGTTATCCTCGAATAAGGAGTTAGCCCAAGCTGGTCCTTTGTTGGAATCTTTATTTACAGTATATGGTGATGTAGCAGCCGGGCCACCCCAGATAGAAGAACATCCGGTAGCGTTAGAGATGTACATATGCTCACCAAATAACTGTGTGATCAAACGAGCGTAAGATGTTTCAGCACATCCTGCACAAGATCCGGAGAACTCAAGTAATGGCTGGTTGAACTGAGAACCTTTTACAGTATTGTCAGCTGGCATACCAGGTTTCTTGCCAACGTTTGCTACTAAGTAGTCAAATACTGGCTGTTCTTCTGCCTGAGATTCCTGTGGAACCATCTCGATAGCACCTACTGGACATACAGTGATACACTCACCACATCCCATACAGTCTAATGGAGATACGCTCATTGTATATTTGTATTCGCTTGCTTTTGGTTTTGTATCAGCAAGTTTGATGTTAGCCGGAGCAGCTTTTACTTCGTCTTCACTTAACATGAATGGACGGATCGTAGCATGTGAACATACAAATGCACACTGGTTACACTGGATACATTTAGCAGCATCCCATGTAGGAACTGTTACAGCTGTACCACGTTTCTCATATGCAGATGCACCCTGCTCAAACTGTCCGTCTGGGTTGCCCATGAATGCAGATACTGGAAGAGAATCACCATCCATTAATGCGATTGGATTCATTAAATCTTCTACCATCTTAACTGTCTCTGGACGACCTGTTAATTTAGCTGGAGCTGGATCTGCTTCTGGGTTAGACCAGGAAGCTGGAACTTCTACTTTATGTACAGCATCTACACCAGCATCGATTGCTTTGTAGTTCATCTCTACGACTGCATCACCTTTTTTACCGTAAGATTTCTTAGCAGCTGCTTTCATGAAATCAACAGCTTCGTCGATTGGCATTACGTTAGCAAGTTTGAAGAATGCAGACTGAAGAATTGTATTAGTACGTTTACCCATACCAATTTCAATTGCTTTGTCAATAGCGTTGATTGTATATAACTGAATGTTGTTATCAGCGATATATTTCTTAGCTTCTGCATTTAAGTGATGAGCTAACTCTTCATCTGACCACTGGCAGTTGATCATGAATACTCCGCCTGGTTTCACGTCCTGAACCATCTTGAATCCTTTTGTTACATAAGATGGGTTGTGACATGCAACGAAGTCTGCCTGGTTGATGTAGTATGGGCTTCTGATTGGTTTGTCACCAAATCTTAAGTGGGAAATTGTAACACCACCTGTTTTCTTGGAGTCATACTGGAAGTAAGCCTGGATGTATTTGTCTGTGTGGTCACCGATGATCTTTGTAGAGTTCTTGTTAGCACCTACAGTACCGTCACCACCAAGTCCCCAGAACTTGCACTCTACAGTTCCTTCAGCAGCTGTGATAGGAGCTGGTTTTACTTCTGGTAAGCTTAAGTTTGTAACGTCATCTACGATACCAATTGTGAAACGTGCTTTTGGAGCATCTTTCTCTAATTCTTTGTATACAGCGAATAAGCTTGAAGGTGGTGTATCTTTGGAACCTAATCCGTAACGTCCGCCTGTTAATACGATTGTATCAAGACCTGCCTCACGAAGAGTTGTTGCTACGTCTAAGTATAATGGATCACCAAGCGCTCCTGGCTCTTTTGTTCTGTCAAGTACTGCAACTTTCTTAACTGTCTTTGGAAGAACTTTTAAGAATGCTTCAGATACCCATGGACGGTATAAACGAACTTTAACTAATCCGACTTTCTCGCCCTTAGCTGTTAAGTAGTCGATTACTTCTTCTGCTACGTCATTTACAGAACCCATAGCTACGATAACGCGCTCTGCATCTTCTGCTCCGTAGTAGTTGAATAAGTCGTAGTTTGTTCCTAATTTTTCATTAACCTTAGCCATGTATTTTTCAACGATAGCTGGTAATTCATTGTAAGCTGTATTACAAGCTTCACGATGCTGGAAGAAAACGTCACCATTCTCATGAGATCCACGCATAGCTGGATGCTCTGGATTTAATGCATGTGCACGGAATGCAGCAACTGCGTCCATGTTGCACATTTCTTTCAAATCTGCATAATCCCATTTCTCGATCTTCTGGATCTCGTGGGATGTACGGAATCCGTCAAAGAAGTTGATGAATGGAACTTTTCCTTCGATTGTTGCTAAATGAGCAACCGGGCTTAAGTCCATAACTTCCTGTGGGTTTGTCTCACATAACATAGCGAAACCTGTCTGACGGCAGGCATATACGTCACTGTGATCACCAAAAATATTTAAAGACTGTGTAGCAACTGTACGTGCAGATACATCGAATACACATGGAAGCTGCTCACCTGCGATTTTGTACATATTCGGGATCATTAATAAAAGACCCTGTGAAGCTGTAAATGTAGTTGTTAAAGCACCTGCAGCAAGAGAACCGTGAACGGCACCTGCAGCACCTGCCTCAGACTCCATCTCTACGACTTTTACCTGATTGCCAAAAATGTTCTCCTGTCCTGCTGCAGACCACTGATCTACGGTATCTGCCATCGGGCTGGATGGTGTAATTGGGTAAATAGCTGCAACATCAGTAAACGCATAAGCTACATGAGCTGCGGCTGTATTACCGTCCATTGACTGTTTTGCTCTGGACATTACTTATTCCTCCTTATTTTTGAAAAAATAAATGTGATACTGCATCACCCCATACTCCTGTGTGAAAAGCACAAAATGATACAATTTATCGACTTGAGTCATATTTTAGCATAGAATTCACCAAAAGAAAAGGTCTTTGACTGTACAAAAACAAGTGCAATCTCACATATATTTTCTTTCAAATTCTTCCAGTGGAATCGGTCTGTCAAATAAATATCCCTGTCCGTACAAAAATCCACAGCCACGCAAAAACTGAAGCTGCTCTTCCGTTTCAATCCCTTCAAATATCACTTCTTCTTTTGCAGAGTGGATAAAGTTTCCCATCTGTGAAACAAAATTCCGCTGTTCTTTTAAATTAATGCGGTCGGTAAAACTTTTATCGATTTTCACCACATCCGCCGGTATCTCAAGCAGCACGCCAAGCGAGGAGTATCCTGTTCCAAAATCATCGATCGCAATGCGGAAACCGAATTTTTCAAGTTCTGAAAGCACCCTTTTTAACTCATCTACATTTTCTACCACAACGCTCTCCGTAACTTCCACCTCAATATACTTCGGATCGATTCCATAATGATCCGCCATGCGTTTTAAGCGTCCGGCAAAATTTTTTCCACCGCTTTCAAAGTTGCGTCTCGAAAAATTGGTAGATATCGTAAACAGTTCTTTTCCTGCCTTTTTCCATCTTTTCATCGCACGCAGAAGCTGCTCATAAATGTAAAAATCAAGATCCACCACATATCCGATGTTCTCGAGCGGAGGTACAAATCTTCCCGGCATGATCATCTCACCGGTCTTTGTACGCCATCTTGCTAATGCTTCTGCCCCATATATTTTACGTTCTTCCAGATTAAATTTCGGCTGCAGATAAACTTCAAGTTCCCCTTGCTGCATGGCACCATAAAAACGTCCTGTAATCTGGATCGCATCATCGCGTTTCGCTCGCATTTCTTCCTTATATACACAGATTCCGGAGCCACCCTGTTCTTTTACCAGTTTACGCGCCAGATTTGCGCTCTCCAATATCGTATCAAATTTTTCATTCAGATTTTCAATATGACAAATTCCTACCGAAAGTCTCAGCGTGCCGGACGGATAGCGTTTCTTTAATTTTTCCTCGTAATGTTCTGTGCTCCATGCAACGAGTTTTTCTATTTCACTCTGATCTTTTCCTTTTAAAAGGAGGATAAAATAGTCAGAATACATCCGGCATGCCAAAAGCACTCTTTCATTTGTCTGTATACCCCCAGCAAAATCTTTTAAGATGGCATCTCCGGTCTGTTGTCCGTAGTTTTCATTTACATATGAAAACTTATCAATATCTATATGGACGAGAGCATAGTGTTCCTGCCCCTGTTTTGCTTCTGCTAAAATATTTTTCAGTCTATATTTAAACGCCTCTAAATTGTACAGTCCGGTAAGCTGGTCACGATCCTGCAGATGACGGATTTCTTTCTGATCATCCCTTAACTTATTGCGCAGTGATACAAAAACGGATGTTACTCTGGCAAGTTCACAAAACGTTGTTCTGTCCGCACTCTCAAAATAATTCTGTCTGTTTTGCACACCAAAATACAATCCTCCTGTCTTGCTGCCGGAATATTCAAATTTTGCTACTGCAATCTGCGTGATACGGTTTTCTCCTGTATTCCAGTTTTCAAACGACAATCTTTTATAGTGTGTTTCATCCGTATCATTCAGTATGACAAAATCTCCGCTGCCCGCTTCCACAACTTCGGTACGAATCGGCTTTATAACATTTTTTTCATAAATCTGTCCAAATGTACTCCAGTAATTGGTCAGCGTCATCTGCGGAATTTGTTCATCATATTCAAAAACTGCCACCATATCCAGATGATACCGCCTGCCGATTCTTTCAAGCAGCACATTCAGGGAACCATTCATATCTCTCGCATGAGATAAAAGCAGAAATGCCGTATTTAAAAATTCTTTGTCCATCCCCTGCTTTTTTTCATAATCCACATCTTTCCCACAGGTATCAATATTGCGTTTCGTATGAACCGTCTTATTTTTCCCCGCAAATGCATAATTGCTTTTTCCACTCCGCTTGATTGCGTACATTGCACGGTCTGCCTGATCGAACAGCTCTGTATAACAATTTCCATCCTGCCCGGACACCGCAAGTCCCACACTCATCGTCACATGTATGACCGCATCATCCCCGACCAGTTTCTTTTCTCCATGTCTGCAGAGTTCTTTTGCCTTTTGTTCCGCCTGTTTTAAAGTCGTATTATCCATCAGTACCAGAAATTCATCCCCGCCGACTCTTCCCACCAGTTTATGATCCGGAAACTGTTCTTCCAAAGCCGATGCAATATCTGAAATCACCGTATCCCCCACTGTATGTCCGAACGTATCGTTAATACTTTTAAAATTATCGATATCGATCAGAAACAATACATGTGTTCCTTCCGGATACTCCTTCAGTATTCTCTCCGCTTCCTCACCGGTCGCAACTTTGTTGTAAAGATGCGTCAGCGGATCTCTGCGCATCTCTTCGGAAAGCTGCTCCTGTATCTTTCTGTCTGAGCTGATATCATAACTTCTTCCAATAATCTTTAAAATTTTTCCGTTTGTGCCCCGGATACTCCGGTACACGGTCCGGTACCAGCAATATTGTGGTATTCCTCCTCCAAGGGCTGTATTCATCCGGTAGTCAAATGAACCTGACATCTCCCTTTCGGATGCATTCTGAATCACTTCCCGGTATAACGTCTGTTCATCTTTATGGATAAAAGCAAGCCACTTTTCAATTTCCATATAATCCTGATCATCTTTTTGCAGACGTCCATTGATATGGTATTTGTGCGGAATCCGGAATCTTTTTCCTTTCACATCGTACTCAAAAGGTACATCATCCGTCACTTCCTCTAACATGGAATACTGTTCATTTAATAAAAGCAGCTCATCTTCCAGTTCTTTCCTGTCATTGGTATTCTTACAGATCAAAAGGTAATACGGCACGGCATCCTTATAATAATAGATACTGCACCAGAATTTTACCCAGCAGATCTGCCCCTGCCCTGAAATAATTCTTACCTCGATCTCTTCCGCCCTTTTCTGTTCCCGGCATTTTTCAATCATGTCTTCAAAGGCACCTGCATCCTGCAGATAAACACAGTCGTAAAAGTCACGGCTTCTCTCCGGTTCCGCCTGTTCCCCATGTCCTATCGCCTTCATAAACTCCGCATTTGCGATATCGATCTGCAATGAATTTCCACCTTTTAATACTGCAACCCCCATCGGAAACTCATAGATCAGTCCCTTTCTATTTTCCTTCTCCATTTTTTCTCCATTCGCGTATGTAAAAACCTGTTTTCAAGCATGTTGACTCTCTTGCGTTCATTATATCATGCGCAGAACCAGCACATGATCCCATTCACCGTTCGTCAATCATGCAGGCATGTTGACTCTCTTGCGTTCATTATATATCATCCTTCTTCCAAAATCCATGTAATTTCCAAAACTTTGTGTTTTCCCATGAAAATAGGAAGTTTCGGTTGCAATCTCCCCACTTTTCTAGTATGATACGAATTGGTGCAATTACGGTATAATGGCGGTTTGCAACAGCATCCGCACAATCAATATTAACAAATCAGGAGAATAACAACTATGATCAGTGCAAATAACGTTACGCTTCGGATTGGCAAAAAAGCCCTGTTCGAGGACGTCAATATTAAGTTTACTGAGGGAAACTGTTACGGTCTTATCGGTGCAAACGGTGCCGGAAAGTCCACCTTTTTAAAAATTTTATCCGGTCAGTTAGAACCAACCGGAGGTGACGTTACGATCACACCCGGCCAGCGTCTTTCTTTCCTGCAGCAGGATCACTTCAAATATGATGAATATACGGTTCTCGATACTGTCATCATGGGTAACAAACGCCTCTATGACATCATGAAAGAAAAAGATGCCATTTACATGAAAGAAGACTTTACGGATGAGGATGGTATCCGTGCGAGTGAACTTGAAGCAGAGTTTGCCGATATGGACGGATGGAATGCAGAATCTGACGCTGCAACACTTCTCAACGGTCTTGGTATTCCGACCGAAGAACATTATACACAGATGGGCGATATGCCTGGTCCTTTAAAAGTCAAGGTCTTACTCGCACAGGCATTGTTCGGTAATCCGGATATCCTTCTTTTAGATGAGCCGACCAACCACTTAGATCTCGATGCGATCAACTGGTTAGAGGAGTTTTTGATCAACTTCGAAAATACAGTCATCGTGGTATCCCATGACCGTTATTTCTTAAACAAAGTCTGCACCAATATTGCAGATATTGATTACGGCAAGATCCAGCTGTATGCAGGTAACTACGATTTCTGGTATGAGTCCAGCCAGCTTCTTGTAAAACAGATGAAAGAAGCCAACAAGAAGAAAGAAGAAAAAATCAAAGAGTTACAGGACTTTATCTCCCGTTTCTCTGCAAACGCTTCCAAATCCAAACAGGCTACTTCCAGAAAACGTGCTTTAGAGAAGATCCAGTTAGATGAGATCCGTCCTTCCAGCCGTAAATATCCATACATCGATTTCCGTCCGAGCCGTGAGATCGGTAATGAGGTTTTGTCGGTAGAAGGCATCACAAAAACCATCGATGGTGTTAAAGTTCTTGATAATGTATCTTTTATCGTTGGACACGATGACAAGATCGCCTTTGTCGGCGGCAACGAGCTTGCAAAAACAACACTCTTTAAGATCCTGACCGGTGAAATGGAGCCGGATTCCGGTTCTTACAAATGGGGTGTTACCACAAGCCAGTCCTATTTCCCGAAAGATAACACAGAGATCTTTGATACCGATCTTCTGATCGTTGACTGGCTGACACAATACTCCGAAATCAAAGATGCAACTTATGTACGTGGATTCCTTGGCCGTATGCTTTTCGCAGGCGAAGACGGAACGAAAAAGATGCGTGTTCTCTCCGGTGGTGAGAAGGTGCGTGTACTGCTCTCCCGCATGATGATCATGGCTACGAACGTCCTGATCTTAGATGAGCCGACTGACCATCTGGATATGGAATCTATCACCGCATTAAACAACGGACTGATCAAATTCCCGGGTGTTGTACTTTTTGCTTCCCGTGACCATCAGGTCGTTCAGACAACTGCAAACAGGATCATCGAGTTCCTGCCGGACGGAACATTCATCGATAAAGTTTCTACTTACGATGAGTATCTTGAAAATGATGAGATGGCAAGAAAACGTCAGGTATATAATATGTCTTCTGACGATGAGAACGATAACTAAAAAAATAGCACTGACCAGAATAAGATCTGGCAGTGCTGTTTTTAATTTTTCCTAAAATGTGGTCCATTTTAATGTATAAGAACCAGATGACGCTTTGCTCATACGCTCTACCTTGATGTAGTATGTACCAGACGGCAGATCAAATTTTGTTCCACCATTTGCCAAACTGATATACCATCCATCTTCCGGATATAATCTGGTAACTTTTGAAATAGCAGAAACTTTTTTTCCATTGTTTTTACCAGAAAATACTTTTCCATCTTTATTATAGAAAGTTATCTTAAAACCATTTTTTTCATTTGTTCCATTTGTGTTTGCGAGATAATACAGATTCAATTTAGCACTCTTAGTCAGTTTGATTTTATACCAGTCTGCCTTACTGTCACCGTATGCAATAACACCTGTCACTTTCTTTCCTTTTGAAAGTGTTTTTGCTTTTGATTTTGAACTTGCAGATGAATCTTTAATAGCTTTTACAGTAGCTGTGATTTTTGTACCTGCATTACACTGCACTGCAAAATAATATGTAGTATTCTTCTTTACACCATACGTTGTGGTATTGTAAATCTTGCCGGCATAATCATTTCTCCAGATTTCATTTTTCTGACCGATCGTCTTTTTATTTTTATTGCAAAATGTAACATACCCCTTGGAATTATTGTAATAAGAAGAACTGCAGTCAAACTTTAAAGTTACCGTACCAGTCACGGATGGTTTGAATTTGATATAATTTACCTTCAAATTCCGTCCGCTATAACACTGTGTATCTTTAATTGTAACTGTAGACTTTCCATTCCCTTTAAAAGAAAGTCCGGCTGCCTGTGCTTCTGTCGGAGCTGCCACTGTAAATAACGTAACTGCCATAACTGCTGTCAAAAACATGCAAACAGCTCTGTGAAAAAATGTTTTTCTGGTTTTCATAACCAATCCTCCTTGTTTTGCGGAGCAAAATGCGACTGCCTTTGCAGGAGCAGAGGATTTTCCTCCTTGTTTTGTAAATAATCATTTTCACTTTACCACAGTACTCTGCTGCCGTCAAGTTCTTTTATATGATTCAGTACCATTTTCCCATATATTTAGTTGTGATTTTAGCTAATTTTACTTATATATTATTTAATTTTACTTTCAATTCATTCACATCCGCAACAATACAGTCTGCCCCGGCAGTTTCAAGTTCCATTCTGTCACCATAGCCATACAAAACACCGATCACATACATGCCATTTTCTTTTGCACCAATCACATCATGTTTTCTGTCTCCCACCATTACTGCCTGATCAGCAGTGATTTTAAGTGAATCCAGAGCGTAGCGGATCACATCACCTTTTTTACTTCTGCTGCCGTCTAATGTACTTCCTGCAAAAAAATAAAAATATTGCTCAATTTCAAAATACTTAAGGATCTGTACAGTATATACTTCCGGTTTTGATGTCGCGATCACAATCTTTTTTCCCAGTGAAGCAACTTCCGCAAGTAATTCTTTCATTCCATCATACAAAACATTCTCAAAAAGGCCCTGCCTGCTGAAATATTCCCTGTATTTTCCGACTGCCTCCCGGCTCTGTTCCTCTGAAAATCCATAAAAATCCTGAAAAGAATCCAGAAGCGGTGGTCCAATAAACTTCTCTAATGTATCTAAATTTTCAACCTGGATTCCATAATACGAAAGTGCATGTGCCACCGCCTTTGTGATTCCCTCTTTCGGATCTGAAATCGTTCCATCCAGATCCATAAAAATATATTCCGGTCTCATTGTTTTCTCCATTTTCTTTTGTTTTTTCTATTGTAACATACCATTCTTTTTTCTGTACGTTTATTTTCCTAATATTTTATTTTTATCGCACATATTTTCATAAAATCCCCATTTTTACGCTGTCTTTTGCGCATATCAAGTCTGTGCATAAGCACAAATCTTGCATGTTAAAAATGTTATTTTTCACACTGCATATCAAATTTTATAAGCATCCAATCCTTAGTCTCTCAGTCTATCGATATTGCGTTTCAAGGACTCTACCGCCGCATCGATATCCGACCGACCCGTATCTCTGCTGAGTGTCATCCGGACCGTTCCTGCTGCATAATCCTCCGGCACCCCAAGTTCTTTTATCACATAAGAAATCCTGCTTTCACCTGTATTACATGCAGAACCCCCGGAGGCACAGATCCCATCCTCATCTAAAAGGATCAGCAAAGATGCCCCGTCCACTCCCTTGAAACTGACAGATACATTTCCGGGAAGTCTTTTCGTCCTGTGACCGTTGACACGGACATCCGGAATCTCATGCACGATCTTTTCGATCAGATAATTGCGCAGCATCGTCTCCCGGTACATTCCGGCCCGCATACCTTTTGCAGCAAGCTCCGCCGCCTTCCCCATCCCGACGATCCCGGCAATATTCTCCGTTCCGGCACGTTTTCCTTTTTCCTGTGAACCACCGTGGATAAAGGATGGGATCTGCACGCCTTCCCTGATATATAAAAACCCAACACCTTTTGGCCCGTGAAATTTATGGGCACTCGCACTCAAAAGATCCACCGGATAATGACGCACTGAGATTGGCACCTGCGCATATGCCTGCACGGCATCCGTGTGAAACAGTACATCCTTTTCCCGCGCGATTTTGCCGATAGAAAAAACCGGTTCGATCGTCCCCACCTCATTATTTCCAAACATGATCGTAATCAGTGTCGTATCCTTCCGGATTGCATGATATACTGCTTCCGGTGATACCATTCCATATTCATCCACGTCCAGATAGGTCACTTCATATCCTAGTTCCTCTAAATATTTACAGGAATTTAAGATTGCATGATGTTCTATTTTGCTTGTAATGATGTGTTTTCCCTTGTGCTTATACTCTCCTGCAATACATTTTACTGCCCAGTTGTCCGACTCCGAACCACCGGATGTAAAAAAAATTTCTGACGGTTTTGCCTCCAGTGTACCGGCAATTGTTTTCCTTGCCTTTTCTAACGCCTGTCTTGATGTTTCCCCATATCCATACATTGTGGATGCGTTTCCAAATTTTTCTTCCAGATACGGATCCATCGCCTCTTTTACTTCCTCTGACATCTTTGTTGTCGCGGCATTATCTAAATAAATTACCTTTCCTTTATTTTCAATCGAACTCATTTTCTCTCCACTTCCTTCATATATTAAAATGAACTAAGTCCGGATTTTCCGGCAGACTTTGGAGGTTTCTATTGAAAAAAATATATTCCACCAAAAGTACACTTTTAACCGGAACCCTCTTTCTCACCCTCGCCGGAATCCTCACCCGCATCATAGGTTTCTTCTATAGGATATTCTTATCGCGTACCATTGGTGCAGAAGGTCTCGGCATTTATCAGCTCATCGCTCCTGTAACCGCCATCTGTTTTGCATTTACCGCTGCAGGGATCCAGACCTCCATATCCAAATTCGTTTCCATGGAAGTTGGAAGAAAAAATGATGCCGGTGCCAAAACCTATCTTTCGATCGGGCTTTTTATCTCCTTATGCCTTTCCACACTCTGCAGCTTTTTTCTCTATCATTATGCGGATTTTATTGCTGTTTCCTGGCTTGGTGATAAGCGGTGCACGCCGCTCCTTGCTGTGCTCTCCTTTTCCTTTATCCCATGCTGTATCCATGCCTGTATCAACGGTTATTATTATGGTCTGAAAAAAACGGCTGTCCCTTCACTCTGCCAGTTGACCGAACAGTTCGCCCGCGTTGGAAGCGTTTACCTGATGTACCAGATCGCCGTCAGCGAAGGAAAATCTTTAACGCTTTCCATGGTCGTCTGGGGAATCGTCTGCGGCGAGGCGGCGAGCACACTGGTATCGGTCAGTGTTTTCCGGATCTCCGATGGAAACCGGCGCACCCCCGGCAAAAGCAGGAAAAATCTCTATACCTGCACCAAAAATCTGCTCTCCATGGCAGTTCCCTTAACCTCAAACAGGATCGTTCTAAATTTATTTGCAGGGTTTGAAAATGTCATGCTGCCAAACCGCCTGTTAGCTTTCGGCTATACCCAGTCGGAAGCACTCAGTGTTTATGGGATTCTCACCGGAATGGCAATGTCTGTCATCATGTTTCCGTCCGTGATCACAAACTCCGTGTCTGTTCTTCTGCTCCCGACGATATCAGAGGCACAGGCCGCCGGGAAAAGAAATAAGATCCTCTACACCATAAAAAAAACGATCGAGTCCTGCCTTTTACTTGGCTTTCTCTCGACCGCGGGATTTCTTGTCACCGGAAATTTTCTCGGCAATTTTTTATTTAACAATGCGCTTGCCGGGACCTTTATCGCAACGCTCGGCTGGCTCTGTCCGTTTCTGTATCTCAGTTCTACCTTAAGCAGTATCCTGCATGGGCTTGGTCATCCCGGCATCACCTTTGAATTAAACCTGGTCTCCTGCACGATCCGGATCCTGTTTGTCCTGCTCGCTGTCCCGGTCTGGGGAATCAGAAGCTATCTTTGGGGAATCCTTGTCAGTCAGGCGGTCACGGCACTGTTGTCCATCTTTATACTTTTAAGGAAAACCGCCGGATACACATTCGGCAGGAATAATATAAAGACACAAAAATAACCGCACAGTCTGGTAAACCGTGCGGCATTTTTGTCAAACCATATGTCGGACTAACAGCTGTTTTCTTTAACACATCATGCTGTATTCCTGTAATTTTTTCTTTGCCTCCGGGCTTAAGTATTTTGGAACCTGGATCTGTACTTTCACATACTGGTCTCCGTGTATGGACGGATTCTTTCTGGAAACGATCCCTTTTCCGCGCAGCCTGATCTTGCTTCCATCCTGCGTTCCGCCCTTGATATTGCAGTCCACATCCCCGTAGAGTGTATGGATTCTTGCTTTTCCGCCAAGTGCTGCTGTCACATACGGGATCGTAACGGTCGTATAAACATCAAGTCCTTTCCGCTCGCAGCCATTCTTTGGACGGATCTTTATCTTTAAGAACAGATCGCCGGTGGTACCGTCAGCACCGGTATGACCTTTGCCTTTCAGCCTTAACTGTTCCCCGTCATCCATGCCCGCCGGTATGCGCACTTTAAATGACTGGATTTTTCCGTCACTGCCACTTAATCTTATGACCTTCTCACAGCCAAGTGCTGCCTCATCAAAATCCACCGTCACCTCCGCTTCCACATCGCGCCCTCCGCGAAAGTGGCTGCCGCTGTTTCCTCCGGTAAATTCCCGGTAAAACCTGTCTCCGCCAAAGCCATGCCCCGATGCATTACCCCTGCTGTTTCCTCCAAAGAACTGGCCAAACATATCGTCCCAGAAATCACCCGCCCCGCCGTTTTCAAAATGAAACCCGGAAAATCCTCCTCCATTTGCAGCACGCCTTGCCTGCTCCTCCGAGAATCCTTCCTCAAATGCAGCCATTCCGTACTGATCGTAAAGTTTCTTTTTCTCCGGATCATTTAACACAGAATATGCTTCCGTGACTTCCTTAAACTTCTGTTCTGCGTTCGGATCGTCTTTATTCGTATCCGGATGATATTTTTTTGCAAGTTTCCGATATGCTTTCTTTATCGCGGACGCATCCGCATTTTTATCAATTCCAAGTACCTCATAATAATCTCTTTTCATGATCGCACTACCTCCAATCAAAACAAAAACAGAGAGACATCACGCATCGCCTCTCTGTTTTCCCCGGTCATCCCGGTAATCTATCTCTCCCATGGCGATGTGCTTCGCTTTCCTGTTTGGGATTTTAGTTTTTATTTTTATTGCAATCATACTATAGCACTTGTTTTAGCACTCGTCAATAGAGAGTGCTAATAGTTTATAAATATTTTATTCATAATTATTTCTCACTTCATCCGCACCCATATAGATCACATTTCTCTGTGGAACAATGCCGCTCTTTCGAAACAGATCCCTGACTGTGACAAATTCATAGCCCTGTTCTTTTAAAGCAGGAATGATCGTCTTTATTGCCTCAACTGTCTGCGTATTGCCTTCCATATCATGCAGTAAGATAATAAATCCGGGCTTCGCATCCCGAAGGATCCTGTCTGCCCGCTCTTTCGCTGTCACAGAAGGCTCCCAGTCCTCACAGCCATATCCGCAGATAAAAGTAAGATCAATCAGATCATACATTTTCTGGTTATAACTGATATACGGAGGCCGGAAGAACTCCGGTTTTTCTCCCGTAATACGCACGATCTGTTCCGTCGTATAGCTGACCTCGTCCAAAATCTCCCGGTCATTAAGTTCCGGCATCCCCGGATGCGTTTTGGAGTGATTTTCGATTGAACACCCCATATCATATGCACGCCGGATCAGGTACTCCGACTGCTCTGTAATTTTCTGTCCAATCAGAAAAAAACTTGCCACGATATCGTTTTCCTTAAGCACATCCAATACCTGATCCGTAATTCCCGGTGTCGGTCCGTCATCAAAGGTCAGTGCCACAAATTTTTTTTCCGTCATACAACTCCTCTTTTCTGAGACATTTACACACTACTGCCTCATTCTCGCCTTTTCTATACCATATATTAATACAGTCTCACACAGACTGCAATCCACTTTCTCAGAAAAGCAGAGCAAGCCCGTGCACGAGAAATGCTGCCACCCAGGCGACAAGGCACTGCCATACGATCACACCTGCCACCCATTTTCTTCCAAGTTCACGGCGGATTGACGCAAGTGCCGCAACACACGGTGTATAAAGCAGACTGAATACCAGAAGTGATGCTGCTGCCGCATCAGATAGCGCTGCCTGCACATTACCTCCAAATAAAATCTCAAGCGTTGAGATCACACTCTCCTTTGCCATCACACCACTGATCAGGGATGTACAGATACGCCAGTCCCCCAGTCCCAATGGGGCAAACAGCGGTACAAGGCCGTTCGATATCAGCGCAAGCATGCTGTCCTTTGAATCGGCCACAATATTAAAGTGGATATCAAATTTCTGCAAAAACCAGATACAGATCGTTGCAAGGAAAATAACCGTAAACGCTTTCTGTAAAAAGTCTTTTGCCCATAAAAGCTGCATGACATTTTTTAACCCCGGCAGACGGTAATTCGGCAGTTCCATGACAAACGGAACCGCATCCCCGCGAAACAGTGTCTTGCGGTAAAGCAGTGCCACCAAAATACCGATCACAATTCCGCCTAAATACAGTGCACACATCACAAGTGCTCCATACTCCGGGAAAAATGCGCTGACGAAAAACGCATAGATCGGAAGTTTTGCCGAACAGCTCATAAATGGTGTAAGCAGAATCGTCATCTTTCTGTCACGCTCACTTGGCAGTGTACGTGTCGCCATTACTGCTGGAACCGTACACCCAAAACCGATCAGCATCGGTACGATACTTCGTCCTGAGAGCCCGATCTTTCTTAAAAGTTTGTCCATAAAAAACGCAACACGGGCAATGTATCCACTGTCCTCCATCAGAGACAGGAAGAAAAACAATGTCACAACGATCGGAAGAAAACTTAAAATGCTTCCAACTCCTGTAAAAATACCATCAATTATAAGGTCATGCAACACTTCATTGACACCTGCAGCAGAAAGGAGCTGATCCACTGCTGCTGTCAGCGCATCAATCCCCATCTGTAAAAGATTCTGAAGTCCGGCGCCTATCACATGAAACGTCAGATAAAATACGATCAGCATGATACCGATAAAACATGGGATTGCTGTATATTTTCCAGTCAGAATTCGGTCAATCTTCTCACTTCGTATCCGCTCTCTGCTCTCTTTTGGTTTCACCACCGTCTTTTCACAGACTTTTTCAATAAATGTAAACCGCATATCGGCAATAGCCGCACTCCGGTCAAGTCCGCGCTCTTTTTCCATCTGTACGATCAGATGTTCGATCGCCTCTTTTTCATTTTCATCCAGATGCAGTTTTTCTAAGATCAGATGATCCCCTTCAATGATTTTCGAAGCTGCAAAACGGATCGGGATCTGTGCCTCTTTTGCATGGTCCTCGATCAGATGCGAAACTGCATGGATACAGCGGTGCACGGCTCCTCCAAAGTCACTCTCATCACAAAAATCCTGCCTTCCCGGACGTTCCTGATATTTTGCAATGTGAAGCGCATGACGTACCAGCTCATCCACACCTTCATTTTTTGCCGCTGAGATCGGTACGACCGGCACGCCAAGCATTGCCTCCATCCCGTTGACATCCACGGAACCCGAATTCCCGGTCATCTCATCCATCATATTTAATGCGATGACCATCGGAATATCCATCTCTAAAAGCTGCATGGTCAGATATAGATTTCGTTCAATGTTTGTCGCATCAATGATATTGATCATCGCCTTTGGCTTATCATCAAGTACAAAATTCCTCGAAACGATCTCCTCACTGCTATATGGCGACATCGAATAAATACCCGGAAGATCTGTCACCGAGGTATTCGGATGCCCTTTTATCGCCCCGTCCTTTCGGTCAACTGTCACTCCCGGGAAATTTCCGATATGCTGGTTTGAACCGGTTAACTGATTAAACAATGTAGTTTTTCCACAATTCTGGTTACCGACAAGTGCATAGGTCAGTTTTTCCTGCTCCGGCAGTGGTCTTCCATCTCCCTTCACATGGTATTTCCCCTCTTCTCCGAGTCCCGGATGCACGGACTGATTGATGTTTTTTGCACCTTCATGTCTGCGCGAGCGCTCACTGATCAGTTCAATTTCAATCTGCTCCGCATCCGAAAGCCGCAGTGTCAGCTCATATCCATGAATCTGCAGTTCCATCGGATCTCCCATAGGCGCAAATTTTACAACCGTAACCTCCGCACCGGGAATCATACCCATATCCAGGAAATGCTGACGTAAGGCACCTTTTCCACCAACCGATCTGATCACAGCACTTTTTCCAATTTCCAAATCTTTTAATGTCATTTTCAGTCGCTCACCTTTTGTATTTGTATTTGGTTATCATTGCTATAACCGATTTTTCTCAATAACCTTATGCAGATAGCTTATACTAACTGATAATTTTTGTCAAG
>ERZ772858.2048-NODE-2048-length-16777-cov-4.442052_pt1 | contig 16777 bp, 12 predicted proteins | sample MGYA00512136_ERZ772858 | MGnify/ENA primary metagenome ERZ772858 (study PRJEB29015, sample SAMEA2737726) | human gut metagenome | biome: human gut; feature: human-associated habitat; material: faeces | place: China | collected 2012 ...
CTGTCAACAACTTTTTTCTCTTTTTCCCGGAAATCTTCTTTCCGGAACCTTCAGAGAAGGGCTGCTTTCAGGCGTGTTCAAGGTTTCTAGCCTTTCATCGCGCTGCTGTCAACAGAAATTCGAAAATCTGTCACAATTCTCTGGCCGGAAAAAGCCGCAGCCGCCCTACTTGGCCCCATCCACCCCAATAAGCGTCTCGAGGCCCTTACGGTCCAGTATGGTTATCTTACGGTTGTCCACGGCTATATACCCCATGGAAACAAGGTGCGAGAGATTCCGCGAGAGGGTCTCCCGTGCCGTCCCGAACATGCCCGCCAGATCCTCGCGGGACATATCGAGCTCGATGGTGTCCTTGATGCCATGAAATGTAGCCCTGTGCCAGATGAACGAGGCGAGCCTGGTCTCAATGCGGACGCCCTGGGTACCCAGCTTCTTTTCCAGCATGCGGATACGCATGCCAAGGATCACGATGACCTCCAGAGCGAAGGCGTGGCTCTTCTGTGTGAGAGCGATGAGGTTCTCGCGGGGAATGCGGAGAATGCGGCAGGTCCCCTGGGCGCTCGCCGAACAGGAATATGTCCTCTGACGGAACATGGTGGCGATGCCGAAAGTATCAGGCGCGCCCACGATATGCACAAGGCGCTCGTGGCCGTCAGGCATGTTGTGAAAAAGCCTGGCATGCCCGCTGATAACCATGAAACAGCAGTCCGCGTCCGCGTCCTCATCCATAATGAGATCCTGCTTCGCGTATTCCACAAGGGTCACGCCGGGAAGGAACGTGGCGAATTCCTCATCGCTGAGCTTCTTGAAAATAGGACAGCGTTTGCACTGGAGCCGCAGAGTTTCTTCAGGACAGCTGAGAATCCGCATATTTCCTCCTCTCTTTGTCAGATGATTGGTTCCGGTTCCTGTATAGACGAAGTCCCCCGGTCCGCGAAACGAACCGGGGGCGTTATTACAGAGTTACCTCTTAGGCATGGGGCTCGAGGCAGGCTTTGATGTCCGCCTCAGGAGTCGTGACGGGGCTGATGCCGAAGGTATCCACGAGGGCCTTGAGGATGTTGGGGCTGACAAAAGCCGGCAGCGTCGGGCCAAGGCGGATATTCTTCACACCGAGGTACAGCAGGGCCAGGAGGATGGCCACGGCTTTCTGCTCGTACCAGGAAAGAACAAGGCTCAGGGGGAGGTCATTGACCGTGCACTTGAGCGTCTCGGAAAGCTTGAGAGCCAGGGCGACGGCGGAATAGGCGTCGTTGCACTGTCCGCAGTCGAGAAGCCTCGGGAACGGTCCGATCTTGCCGAGATCGAGGGTGTTGAAGCGGTATTTGCCGCAGGCCAGGGTAAGAACCAGAGTGTCCTTCGGGGTCTGCTGTACGAAATCAGTGTAGTACTTGCGGGCGGGGCGGATGCCATCGCAGCCGCCCACGAGGAACACATGACGGACAGCGCCGGACTTCACGGCATCAAGAATGGCGGGCACAGCGTCGAGGAGGGTCTTACGGCCGAAACCGACGGTGATTTCCTTTCCTTCCTCGTCTTCGGCGAAGCCGGGAAGCTCAAGGGCCTTTTCGATGAGCGGGGAGAAATCATTGTTCTCGATGTGGCGGCAGCCAGGCCATTCCACGATGTCAGTGGTGAAAATCTTATCGGAATACGTCTTCGGATCCTGGATGCAGTTCGTGGTGAAAACCACGGCACCGGGGAAGTCAGGCAGTTCCTTCTGCTGATTCTGCCAGGCCGTGCCAAAGTTGCCCGCGAAATGAGGGAAAGCCTTCAGCTTCGGATAAGCGTGAGCGGGGAGCATCTCGCCGTGGGTGTACACGTTGATGCCCTTCCCTTCGGTCTGCTTCAGAATCTCATAGAGATCCGGGAGGTCATGGCCGGAAACGAGAATGCAGTGGCCCTTGCGGTGGCCGGTGGAAACAGTGGTCGGTTCGGGATCGCCGAAGGTCTCCGTGTTGCCGGCGTCAAGAAGCTGCATAGCGCGCACGTTGGCCTTGCCGCAGTCGAGAGCGAGCCCCAGCCAGTCGTTAAGGCCGCGGTTCGTGCCATCATCCGCGGCAGCGGTGAGCAGACGGCACATATCGAGCACCATGTCATGGTCACGCTTCCCGAGACGGGCGGCATGGTAGGCGTACGCGGAAACGCCCTTGAGGCCGAAGAGGATAATCTGCATGGCGGAGCGCACGTCGGCGTCTTCAGCAAACTTGTCGGGAGACGGGGCGGTGGCGAGCAGCTTCTCTGTCTCGGCGGCCGTATCGGAGGTCACACCCTTCAGCGCATTCCTCTCATCCAGGACCTGACTGATGAGCTTCTTCAGGGAAACGGCATCGAAGTTGACGTTGGTCAGCGTTGAGAAAAGTCCGGCCAGGAGCAGATCGTCCGCCTTCTGGTCAGCCTTCCCGGATTTGAGAATCTCGGCCGCGAGAAGGCGCAGGCTCTGAACAAGGGCGTCCTGGGCGCCGGCCACAATATCGAGCTTGCCGCAGACACCTCTGATGGTGCAGCCGGTTCCTTTGGCGGTCTGTTCACACTGATTGCAGAACATAATCATACTCCTTAGGAAAGAGATTAAGGGATCCCACCCCTGAAATGCTTTATCTGTGGGAGAAGTTATACCTGCATGGCAGACTCGGGCATGTGATCAATGTCAAGCAGGCGTCATTTTTTCCCACATGTTCCTCCGGCGGGATTTGCCCCTTGTATTTCATTTTGACGGATGAAAAAAGCGGAAAATGCCAGGATGATAATATTTTGATTCCGGAGCCCTCCCCCTGGGAGAGACACATTCTGCTGAAATGAAACACGCGGCTCCTCCCGGCCGGGCCGCGCGGGTACGAATGGTTCAGCGTTTCTTCCCCACACGCACACTGGGACTTCCCAGAAGGCGCTCTCCGGGCGTGAGTCTCTTTCGCCCGTGCGCTCCCGCTGGCCACAGTCCGGATTTCATGAGCGTCTTTACAATCACGGGCAGAGGAAACGATGGCATTCTTCTCCGGGGCAGCCACGCTCTGCTGCCCTTTCCAGAGAACGGAAAGGAAAAGGACATCATGAACCTGAGGCTCCCGGATGAAGGCGCAGCCACGGAAGAAGATACATGCATCAGTAGAGATAACAGAACGGACGGACGCCTGCCATCTGAAATTCCTGATTCCGTGCCCCGCCTCACCCGCTCATGAACTGCGGTACCGCTTCCGGCCAGAAAGCCATTAGGATGCACAGTCGCAATACCGTCAGCACAACGTGCATCGCGATGTTCGGAGAAGGAGGAAAATTTTTCGGAAAATTTTTCCTTTTCCTACCAAAAGACGTGGCAATGCCGGGAAAAAAACATACATTTCTGTTACGCGGCGGACGCCGGGAATCTGTTTCCGGCGGCCGCCGCGAGTGCCAATACCAAGGAGTACAGTCTTGGGAATTTCATTTCGCGAAAAACTCTCTTCGGCATCGAAAAAGCTGCGTGAGGCTGCCGGAGACGTGCGCGGGAAAGCCGCACCCCTCAGGGAGAAGCTTACTTCCCTGCACGTGAAAGGAATACATAAGGAAAACGCGGGAGCGGCTGACGCAGACGCGGAACAGGGAACGGCGGGAACGAAAAGCACGTCCGGGCGTTTCCATATGCCGCATTTCCTCTTCACAGGCAGAAAACCCGGAGAGCCTGAGAGCCCTGCATCAGCCCAGAGCGCCGCTCCCGGCGCAGCGCCGGAAGAAAAAACGGCCACTCAGCCCGAAGCCGGCACTGAGCAGAAGGACGGGGAAATCACAGGCCGTATGAAATGGGTAGCCAATCCGCTGAAGAGCGGCTGGGACGCCCTCTCCGACAAAATGCCGCCCAAAGAAAAAGTTGAAGAAAAAATGGACCGGGCCGGGTCGTTTCTGAAGAAACAGGCTGGAATCCTCGCGGCCAACCTGCCCCGCAGGGAAGACTTTTCTGAAGCTTTCAGCCGGGCAGGCGAGAAAGCCAGGGAGGGATTCAGGGCTGTATCCGGCAAAATCCGCTCTGCTGGCGCGAAGAACGGGGAGGAGCAGAGCGGTCCTTCTCTCAGAGAGCGCGTCGATGAACTCAGGGATATCCTCTATATAAAAAGGAAGAAAAGCCGGCCTGAGGAAAAGGACGTTCCCGGAACGCCCGGCACTTCTGCTGACAGGACCACGCAGTCCGCGGAGACGGGGAGGAACGTGGAGAAAGGAGCCGCCCCTGAAGGGGGACAGCCCACGGCTGAACAGCAGGAAGCCGAGCTCGGCCGTCTGAAATGGGTGGCCAATCCGCTGAAGTACGGCTGGCAGGCCGTCACGAAGAAGATTCCCCACGGTGAAGACGTCAGCGCGGCGGCACAGAAGGCCGGCCAGCTCCTTAAGGAGGGCGCCTCATCTGTCTCCGCGGCAGCTGAAAGAATCCGCGAAAACAGGAAGGTGGCGGCAGCCTGCAGAACCGTCGCTGACAAGGCCAGAGAGGGCCTGCGCAATGTGGAAGGCCGCATTCCGCTGCTGAAAAAATTTCAAAATAAAAAGCAGGACGAACAGAGTTCCGGTCCCAGCGCCGAGGACATCTGGCTTCTCGGGAAATCTGAGGTTACGTCGTCCCCGGCAAAGGACGGGACAGCTGCCCCCGGGCAGACTCCGGGAAGCGATGTCATCGAGGCGGATTCGCTTCTCATAACAGAGCAGCCCTCGAACAACGTTTCCTCCGGCAAGGCGCAGGATCAAACCGCGCCGGAGCCCATAGCAGAGCCTGTGTCTGAGGTGACACCGGCCGAATCCGTACAGCCTGAGGAAGAAGCCGTTTCAACGCAGGGCACGGCGGAAACCGCTGCTGAGACTGTGCTTTCCGAATCCGCTCAGCCGGAGGAAAAAGCCGCCTCAACGCAGAACTCGGCCGAAACCGTGGCCGAGGCAGTGCCTTCCGAATCCGCTCAGCCGGAGGAAGAAGCCGTTTCAACACAGAACGCGGCTGAAACCGTGGCTGAAACAGCGCGTTCCGAATCCGCTCAGCCGGAGGAAGAAGCCGTTCCAACACAGGACGCGGCAGAAACCGTGGCTGAGGCAGTACCTTCCGAATCCGCTCAGCCGGAAGAAGAAGCCGCCCCGACGCAGGACGCGGCCGAAACCGTGGCTGAAGCAGCACCGGCCGAATCCGCTCAGCCGGAAGAAGAAGCCGCCCCGACGCAGGACGCGGCAGAAACCGTGGCTGAAGCAGCACCGGCCGAATCCGCTCAGCCGGAGGAAAAAACCGTTTCAACGCAGGACGCGGCAGAAACCGTGGCTGAAACAGCGCGTTCCGAATCCGTTCAGCCGGAGGAGAAGCCTGAATCCTCCGACTCAGGAAAGGAAGCCGCGCCAGGCTTTTTCGGCCGTCTGAAGAACCGCGTCAGCGGCAGGGCGAAGCATCTGAAACCTGTACGCGAGGTTGTGGGATATACAGCCGGGAAAGCCGGCAGCATCGTGAAGGAAGAACTGGGAGCCGTGGCTGACAGGCTTCCCGACAGGGAGGCCGTCGCCGGTGCCATGAAGGGAGCCGTCCGGGACGCGAGAGAAAAACTCTCTTCCGCCGCGGAGGGGCTGAAGAAAAAGGCCGGAGACGCGGCAGACATCAATTTCGCCGAAAAAGCCAGAGAAGGAGCCGGTTTCCTCAGAGGCAGGTTCCGTTCTCTCAGAGAAAAAATCCATCCGGCGGAAGAGATCAGAAAATCTGCCGCAGCGGCGGGGAACAGGATCAGGAACGCCGCGGACAGGGCTGAAGAGGACATCAGGGAGGCCGCTGAACGCATTCCTTCCGGCGAGACCGTACGGGAGAATGTGAGAGGCGTGCTCGGCCGGATGGGGTCTCTTCAGGAGAAACTCCGCAGGAAACCGGCTGATCCCTATCAGTCCGGCAACAGGGGCGTCCAGGCCATAGGACGGCTGGCCAGGGGCATCAGCCATGGCGCCGCTGATCTCGCGGACATGAGCCACGCGCTCGGTTCCATGGCCGCCAACGGCCTCACCAACAAAGCCGCCCTTCCCGCCCTTGAGGAGCTGCTGAATCAGACCTTCCGGCATTACGGCAAGGTGAGGAGTATCGAATTCAGGGATGGCACGCTGGCGCTTGGGATGAAGATCTCGGGTATCCGTGAGATCGTGCCCGTTTCTGTCGGCACCGTCATAATGAGCCCTGATGGGAGAACGCTCTCCTTCAGCGACTTTGCCAGCACAGTTCCCGCCGTCGCCAGAGGGCTCGAACTCCTTGCCGTGGAGAACGGACCTGTCTCCGTCGCCGATGGGAAAACGGCCGCAGTGCTGCGCAGCGCCCGCTGGCTCGGCCTCATCAATACACAGAAAGGGAGGAAGTGATGTTTGCCACCCTCAGGGAAATCACCGCACGGAAGTCCCTCATGCCAGCCTGCAACCTGCGGCTTGAGGAGTACGGCTGCCGGATAACGAAAATGAAAATCGACCCTGACGGCATCCGGGCCTGGCTGAAGTTCGACGGCCTTTCCGGAGCCCTCGGCGTGCGTACCACTGACATATCCCTTTCCGATGACGCGGGCCATATCAGTTTTGGCCAGTTTGACACGACAGTGCCCCTGGCTACGAAAATCCTGCACACAGCTTTCAGGGATCCCATTCCCGTGAATCCGGAATACGCCCCGGTCCTGCGCTTCGGCAAAAACCGCACCTTCGGCAATTTCCTTTCCGAACTCGGTCTCTCCATACGCTGCATGCGCGCCTCATCCATCATCCTCATTCTGACTCTGCTCGGCCTTGCCGCCGCTGCAGGATGGTACATCTGGCGTTACCATATCTAAGGTTTTTATCTCCAGAGATTCAGCGTATTTTCACAGGGGAGCCCGTTTCTCACCGGGCTTCCCTTTTTTGTTTCCAAAGTGCCGGCAGCGAAGTTATCCCTTTCCTATGAAAACGATCTGCTCAGGATGCTGCGCGTTGCCGGGGAAAGCTGCCCACAGGACCTGGCGGGACTATACCGGAACCGGGAAAAACATATCCGCCGCAGGCAGAAACAGACAGAGAAAACGCCGCCTTTCGGTTCCAGGTTCAGGAATTCAGGAAGGAAAATGATGCTTTTGCGTCAGGAAGAGCGGTTTTGTGCGAACAAAAATTTTAACCGTTCTAAAAAATTTGTTCCGTTTTTGTAAAAAGGGTAAAGATTTTTCAACCGTTCAGAGAAAGTCTTGACCGTTTTTAAATAGTCCGCCTATACTCAGTCACCTACGGTGTGGCAGGCACTGTTGTGTTTGTTCATTCCGCAGCTCCCTTACGGGTTCCGGAACCGGGCCATGGCGCCGAGCGTCCGGCCGCACTCCGGCTGCATCGCACTGATGCATGGGTTCTGTCCGCGCGGAACTCTTCCCGTCAACCAGCCGGTCTCTTCATTTTTCTCCCCTCATTCCCCCGGGGCCGGGCAAAAACAAAGGGAAGTATATGCGAATACCCTTTAAAATGCTCACGCTTCTGCTCGTCTGTTTTCTCTCGTGCGGCTTCACGCACAAGGCGAAGAACGACGAGTATTCCTCCAAGCATCATATCTCCGCACAGAATCACGCTGAAAAGAATCAGCACAGCCTGGTGCGGCGCGCCCACAGGGCTGTGGGCACTCCCTACGTTTTCGGCGGCGAATCCCTTGCCGGATTTGACTGTTCCGGCCTCGTACGATGGACGTACAAATCTGTGGGAATCAACCTTCCCCGTACGGCGCGGGAACAGTCCCTCATGGGATACCGCATCATGGATGTCAGCAAAATGCGCGCAGGCGACATCGTCGCCTTCCGGCGCAGCGGCGGAGGATATCACACGGGCATCTATATCGGTGACGGCCGCTTTATCCATGCACCCCGCACCAATTCTCGCGTCCGTGTTGAGTCCTGCGATTCCGCGTTTTTCCGCAATAATTTCATCGGCGCGAGACGCATCATTATGACAGGCAGTAACCGGGCCGTGACCGAAGTCGCTGAGCTTGAGGACATGGACCGCCTCAGCCGTCAGAGCGTGCGGCGCGGTCACGGAAGGTCGGTCAAACACAGCGCCAGCCGTACCCGCTCATCCAAAGCTTCCCGCAGTCACCGCCGGTCAAAAAGACGCTGAGTGAATTTTAAAGCTCCTGAACGAAACAGAGCCGCGTAACGGCTCTGTATTGCGAGACGGACGTCCTTTGGGCGTCCGCCTTTTCGTTTATGGCGGAGCGGCAGGAGGATGCCGCTCCGGGGCGTGCAGGCCGTCCCGGCGGAAAAAGCCTGTCAACGGAGGTAATCATGAAATACGTCAGCCAGCCCATCCGGATAGCCGGAGTGACGGCGAAAAACCGGATAGTCATGCCTCCCATGGCGACCTACATGGCCGGGGAGAACGGGGAAGTCAGCCAGGAAAACCTGGACTATTATGCAGCCAGAGCCAGAGGCGGACACATCGGCATCATCACAACGGAACATTTTTTCATTACCCAGCAGGGCAAAGCCAGGGAAAGGCAGATTTCCATCGCCTCTGACACCATGACTGACGGTCTGAAAAAGCTCACTGCCTGCCTGCATCAGAACGGCTCTCTCGCCGTGGCCCAGCTGAATCACGTCGGAACAGCGGCGCTGAGGGAAGTGACGGGCATGGATCCCGCTGGCCCGAGCGCCATCAGGCCGGCGGGTTCGCAGGAGGACGCGGAGGGGGTCCGCGCGATGACGGCCGACGAAATTCACGCCCTGCCGGGTCTTTTCGCGGCTGCTGCGGGACGCGCAGAAAAAGCAGGCTATGACGGCGTGGAGATCCACGCGGCGCACGGCTACCTGCTGGATCAGTTCTATTCGCCGCTCACCAACAAAAGAACGGACGAATACGGCGGGGAGCTCATGAACAGGATCCGGATTATCCGCGAGGTTATCCGAGCGGTCAGGGAAAAAACCGGACCTTCCTATATGGTCGGACTCCGCCTCGGAGGCTGCGATTACATGGAAGGCGGGGCCACGATTGAAGACGCCGTGAACGCCTGCCGGGTCCTTGAAAAGGACGGACTCGATTACCTGAGCCTCACAGGCGGCATGTGCCGGTATATGCGCAGGGGCATGAACTTTCCCGGCTATTTCGGCGACCTCTCCGAAGCCGTCAGAAAGGAAGTCTCCGTCCCTGTTCTGCTCACGGGCGGCGTAAAGGACATCGCTGACGCGGACCGCCTCATTGGGGAAGGCAAAGCCGACCTCATCGGCGTGGGCAGGGCACTCCTGAAAGACCCGGAATGGGCAGACAGGGCTTTCGCCTGATAATAAATTCCGGCGGGAGGAACACCTCCCGCCGGGAACCAGCCGTGGGGACTGAAGACTATTCCGTTTTCCGGACTGCTTTTCTCCGGTCCTTCCCGGGACAAAACTGCGGACGCACTGGCAGCAGACGGATCCACTCAGCCTTTTTAACAAACATATCAGAAAAACACTTCATGCATTTTCAAATCAGACTCAGAGGAAAAGGAGCATCAATTCATTATTTACTCTATCTTTGTTAACAGATACATTTTCGAATATCTTTGAAATTCTTTTTCAGTTTACGCAAATCCACCCTGTTATCCGGGCATCTTAGATTTTCCATCCGTAAACTCCTCAAAAAAATCATTCCCAAATCCGGAGGACGCTGCGGCCAGAAAATGCCACACAGTGCTTTTTTTTCTGATGCGTGACAGGCGGTACGCGTCCCTGAAGGCGCAGCGTGCCGGTGCCGCACCGCACGGCGGCTCCGGCAGCCGGGATCCTGACAGTCAAATCCGTATTGTTGTTATTTTTTGCCTGTTCCGGATCCCCCGAGATGCATTCGTGCATCCTGCGGGCCCAAAAGGGCTTGTTTTTTACCGGAATGGGCATAATAGAAAAGCTACGCAACCCGGGAAATTGAATTTTTTTGAAAATAAGCCCCTTTTGGCTCTTGCGAATTTTTTTTAAACATGCCATGTAACGCGGAAGGAAAGTATTTTACTAATATTTGATTTTACGGCATGCCAGCTCTCACATACAGAGAACGAGCGGTTGGGAGATTGAGATGGAAAACGAAAGCACAGATAATCGTAATTATACGACCCTGCGTGATTTTGTCGCGCGGTGCCTCAGAAAAAACAAACATCTTTCCGCCGATTCTCTTTTCCGCACAGGGGAAGAAGTGCCCCTTCCTGATTTGCCCCTGAAACTGAAAGACCTGGATTCAGTTATTGATTCCATATTCGCGGATCGCTTCCTTCGTCTTATTCAGGATCTCGCAGATTACGGCAGGAGGGGCATCTACGAATTTGAGGCCGAGGAAAAAGGCCCCGTTTACGAGCAGGAGGAACGCTGGCTCAATGGCGATCTCAGCGATCTCGGCATATCCCCCCTGCGGGGAAAAAGAAGCAGCCGCCCCGAGACGCGCATGGATCGCGAGTCCTTCGGCTCCTGTCTGGCCCGTCTGGTGAAGGAAAGCGCCGCAAAAAACCTTTCGCGCCGTTCCCTGGAATGGCTCACGTCCACGTTTGACTACAATCTTGACTGGCTCTTCTTCGGTGTCGGCGAGATGGTTCATTCCACATTCCAGAGCATTTACGAACCCGCGCAGATGGCCCATGACGAGGAAGGAGAAAACGGCAGCGTCACCCATACGGTTACCTATCAGACCGTGGCGGATGTGAAGGGCATGCGCGGCACCACCACATGGAGCGGAGCTGACTGGACCTGGCTCCTGAACGGCAAATCCCACACCAGCTTCCAGTGCAAGGCGCCGACCCTGCCCCTCGCGGCCCGCTGCGTGAGCGCCTGGAACGTGCAGCCCATGACTCCGGATATGCCGGATCTTCTGCCGTTTATCGACCGCCTCTACGTATGGATTCTTCATGAATTTTTCGAAAAGAAGCCCCTGCCCAAGGGAGACTGGCGCCAGGAGCTTTTCCTGACCCTGGTGCGCGGCAAGAACAAGCTGCTCATGCTCCTCGGCACCACGCCGCAGGCAGGCACCCAGTACCGCCTCGGCAAAGCTCTGCCCGGCGATTCCGCGCGCAAGCTGGCCTACCTCATTGAGGCCATTATCCGCCGCTACGGGCGTACGGGCTTCCTTCAGTACATCGATATGGTCAACGACGAAGCGGTAGCCAGGGGCTTCAGCTCCCTGCTCGAGGTCGTCAGGCGCAAGTCCTGGCGCGATGACAGCTACCGCCGCGAAAATTTCGGACTGCCGCGCAGCCGCAAGGACCGCGAGACGCTTCAGGCCGCGAAGTCGGTCAGCGGGGCGTTCTCCGAAGATGCTGAAACAGCACAGGCCGGCTCTCCCTCGGACGGGGAGAAGCCCGCTGCGGAGCAATCCACAAAAGCGAAAAAGAAGTCCTCTGCCTCCCATAAAGCCGTCCGGCAGGAACAGAAACAGCCGGCCGAAACGGCAGAAGGGGTCGCGGAAAACAATGTCCCCCTGAATTCTGACAGCGCTGACGGGGAACCGGCGGCACATCCCGCACAGCCCCGCGCCAGAGCCCGCGTAGCGGCAGCCAGGTTCAGGAGAAGACCAAGAAGATCTGAGAGAAAGGATTGATGCCTATGGCTACTATCCGTAAAACCAGGGAGCGGATTGAGAACGCGGAGGGGTATGAAGACGTTCTCATCACTCTCAGCACATGGAATACGCTCTTACCGGCAGAACAGCCGTCCGTCATGAGCATCCGGGATGCGGACGGCCGTTTCTTCACCCCGGGCTTCTTCACCGGCGTGCATGGCCACCGCAGCATCACGCAGGTCATCGGCGCAGCAAAACTCCACAGCGCCAGGTCACGCAGGCCGGGATTCAGCGTCAGCGAGGCTGATGTCACCATCACACTGCCGGCAGGCAGTACGCTGACCCAGCTCATGGACAGCGACGACCCACTGCAGCAGCAGGTGGTCAACATCAAGCGTCTCCAGGTGGGCGCTCAGGCCGAGCTTCTGTCCCTCGTTGGCAGGGAAGCAGACAGGAAGGTTTCTCTTTCAGAAACCATCCGTTCCGATCCCGGCGCTTTCTTCACCGCCTTCTTCGCGTATCCCGGATACAGGAACGTCAAAATCGTCTACTGGGAACTTCCCGGCCCAGCCCTCGGCATCGGTATGCCGAGCTCTTCCCTCGCTTCCCTGGCTACGGTCCGTCCCGAATGCATAAGCGGCCTCCGCCAGCTTTATCCCACCAGAGATCTTTTCGAGGGACTCACCACGGAAGAACAGATTCAGAAGCGTATTCGCACCATTGTTCACTGCGGCTAGTCCGCACGCCTATTTTATATAAGAAACGTCGCGTCCGGGAAAAATACACACTCCCCGTCGTGTAGTGTTGCCCAATATATTCCGAAAAACGGAATATAACCGGAGACTCTGTTACAAAAACAGCAGCATACGGGAAATCTCCTGAAGCAGGTGAAGCCCCGGGGGCTCATCTGTGCTGTTTTTCAGAAAAAACGACGTTTCCCGCTGTTTTTGAAACTCAAAAAAGATGTCTAACGTCGACTTAACAGGCGTTTTTCTATTACAAAAAAATATCGGACGACTTCCTCTGGGAGCGGCGGCCGCAAGGAAAGAGTTTTTCCGGAGCGGTCTCCGGACCGCGCGGGTCTGCCCGTAACCATCAGCCCTGCCTCCCAGCGGGGCTTTTTTCTCCGCATCTTTCACTGAAGCTGATGACCGCGCTGCGGCGTGCGCTGCCGGGATGCAGTGTCTGAGCCAGACTTCCTGCCGGCTCAGGAGGCCCCCCTCTTTTATCCCAGGGGGTCCCGCTTCCCTCATAGGAAGAGTGGAAGCTGTGGGCCCTGCCCCCACAGGGCTGGTGATGTGGGGTCAATACATGATCGTTTAGTGGATCCGGTGAACGATCGCTTGACACTCAGATGAGCGCTCATTTTCCTTTTGCGGCGGCTATGGACGGATTCGACATGTCTTTCCAGCCATCGATAGATCCGGGGAAGATACGCGAGCTTGTCTCTCTCGGGTGGGTTATCAGTGGTGAAAACGTGATCCTGATTGGTCCATCCGGGGTCGGAAAGACACACCTGAGCATAGTGCTGGGACAGCTTGCCCTGCAGAGAGGCCTTTCGGTTCGTTTCTATTCCGTGACCAGGCTGGTGGAACAAATGGAAAAAGCTTACAAAGCAGGTACATTTGATGAAAAAATACGGGATGTTAACAAGCCCAAACTGCTCATCCTCGATGAGCTGGGGTACATTCCGTTCACACCGCTGCAGGGGCAGCTGCTTTTTGAGCTGATATCGGCATGCTACGAAAAGAAAAGCATCATTGTGACCAGTAATAAAATGCCAGGAGAATGGGGAACGGTCTTCGGTGACGCGGCGGCAGCAACGGCATCGCTGGATCGGCTGCTCCACCATTGTACGCCCATGCTCATCCAGGGTGAAAGTTATAGGACACGCGAGTTTACCAGGAAGATGCGCGAATAAGGCTGCACGAAACTCATACTCATCTGTACCAACTCGACCCCCTCTGTCCTGTCCCGGGGCCCCGGGACAGGACAGAGGGGGTCAATTTTCGTTCGTTTTGGGGGTCACCAGAACTTTCGTTTGACAGCGTGTGTTCCCCGGTTAACAATAACTATTCATTTGTGTGCGGCAAACTGAAAGTTGTCAATTCAGTACATATTCATACAACTCGTAATCCGTCCAGCCAGTGTCTTCATAGTACATCTTCAACGTATCCATGTACTTGAATCCCAAACCTGTGTAGAGCTTTTCTGCAGGTACATTTCCTGCAAGCACATCCAGCCGGATTGCCTTCTGATGAGTACTGGCACCTATTTCAAATGCTTTCCTCACCATCGCCTTGGCATAGCCTTTTCCACTATATGCAGGATGAACGCCGAGTGCATGAATGATCAATATCTCATTTTCAGCAGCTTTAGTCTGCCATTGAAATTTTCTGTATCCATCATTACACCGATGATTAAGTACCATTGCACCGGCAATATGCTTATCACCGGTGCATATATAGAGTTCTCCGCTTTCTATGGATTCCTTTAAAAACTCCGGCGCAGGATAAATATCCTTTTCCCACCCGATGTCATATCGGGAACCTTTCAATGCGTCTATCAGTGAATGATAAAAACTCCTGACAGCTTCATATTGGTCTTCGTTCGCTTTTACGATTTGCACAATTCCCCTCACAAATCCCGATTTGTTGTTTTCATTGAGGTAAATTTGGTGAATTTTCATGCCAAGTGCAAGAGCTTAGATGGGATTTCTTCAGCAAAGCATTTCTGCGCCGCCTTCCCCCCGAAGCTCTCCCCCGGCCGGTTGGTTTATCCGGTACTGCTACAGGGCACGTGGGGTTGCCGGGAAGATGCGCAAAAGCCACATCCCTCTGTACCCATTCCTGCCCACTCCCTGTCATGTCCTGGCCTGGGACAGACAGAAAGGGGCAATTTTCGTTCGTTTTGAGGGTCACCAGAACTTGCGCTTGCCCCCCGCTCAGGCCCGTCAGGGCATAATGATTCTGGCTGTCAGTTTATCAGGACAGCGCTTATGTCCCTTAATCATCACCGTCTCTGTTTTAGATTTTTGGGCCACAGGCCCCTTTTTCTAAAGCAGCATCTGCAGCACTTCTCCTATATCGCCATCAATACACACTGACCTTTGTGCTATCTCCTGTGGACAGTATGCCTCACCCATGTTGACGCAGGCATAGAACGCTCGGGGATTCTCTTTCACCGCCTGCCAGAACGGGAACTTGATGATAACCGGCGTATTGTACCCAACCCCGAGCTCAAGGAAGAGCACACGTTTTCCCGCCCTCGTCTGCAGGAAACTGTGGTAGCGCTCCTGCGCCCTGTGCCAGCCTCCGTCCTCGGCAAACGTGCCGTCGGCTCTCAGATTCATGGTCATGGGGCGGCCGCAGTGAGGGCAGTGAGGCACGAGTTCAGAAGGAATACGCATATCCTTCTGCGTCCTCAGCATTTCCCTGACCGCGTCCTCATTGTCGAAAGTTTCCTGGCGGCAGGGCAGACTGCACTGGAAAAGTCCGAAATCCCCCTGCGTATAGAAAAGGCGCTCCTTCGCGAAGCCGCCCTTCTGGAAGCAGTGGTCGACATTGGTGGTCAGAACAAAGTAGTCCTTATCCTTCACCAGATTATAGAGTTCTTCGTAAACAGGCTTCGGCGGGGACTGATAGCGGTTCACCCAGATCATCCGGCTCATATATGCCCACCGTTCCTCGGCTGTGGGGAACGGATAAAAACTTCCCGAGTACATATCGTGAAAGCCGTACTTCTTCTCGAAATCAGAGAAGTACTGCCTGAAGCGCCCGCCATCGTACGTAAATCCCGCCGCTGTGGAGAGGCCGGCTCCGGCCCCCACGACAACACATTCCGCTTCGCTGACGCGCTCCGCCAGGCGGGCGGCATCAGCCGAGCAGTTCCTGGTAAATGGCATAGTCCATATCCTTGAAGACGTTAAAAATAATATCCATGGGTTTCTTCTCGCCTTTTCTGTAATTCATAACCTCGCGTATGGCGCTCTCCGCAGCCTGTCTGTTGAGGCAATGGAAAACGCCTGTGGAAATACAGCAGAAGGCCACGCTGTCACACTATTCCCAGCAGCCAGACTGAGACAGGAGCGGTAGCAGCCCACAGACAGTTCCTCATCCTTTTTTGTGGGCAGACTCTCCAAAACGTCGGCCGCGCTCCCCTGTCAACAATAGTTATCCATTTGCGTTCGGCAAACTGGAATTTATCCCTTCCGGAAGAATTTCACCAACAGAATAAAGTACGGCCTTTCCGGCAATTGTCACGCGCTCTCCGTCAATACCCGTGTAGAGTTTTCCGGTTCTTGCTGATGCCTGGAAACAGCTCAGATGATTTTTCCCCAGCTTCTTGCACCAGTATGGCGTAATCATGCAATGAGTGCTTCCTGTTACAGGATCTTCCTCCACTCCCACCCTGGGCGCAAAAACGCGGGAAACGCAGTCACAATCATTACCCTTTGCCGTTACGGCAACAAGCAGTCCGTCAAGGTTCTTTACCTTGCTTTGATCCGGTTTCAGATTGATAACCGTATTGGCGTCCTGCAGCACCAGCAGCAAATCGCGATCCAGATACGCCTCTGTAATGTCTGCTCCGATTGCCTCCTTCATATCGTCCGTAACAGCTACAGGCTGACAATGATAGGCAGGAAAGTTCATGACAAATGTGTCTCCATCTCTTTGAACTTTGAGTATCCCGACCTGCGTCTTAAAATCGATTTCTTCCGCCTCTTTCTCATAAAAAGTAAGCAGCACATAAGATGTACCCAGTGTTGCATGCCCGCAGAAATCAATTTCTCCACCTGGAGTGAACCAGCGAAGATGATAGATCCTTCCCTCCTTCACAGTAAACGCAGTTTCAGAAAAACGGTTTTCTGCTGCAATATTCTGCATCAGTTCATCAGGGATCCATTTATCCATCACGCATACTGCAGCCTGATTTCCTTTGAAAAGCGTATCTGTAAAAGCATCGACTATAAACTGTTTCAAAATTTATCCCTCCTCCATAAAATCCGACCTACTCTATGTTTGCGGACAGAGTCCATATAATGCTGTAAACATGGTCATGGGGCGGCCGCAGTGGAGGCAGTGAGGCACGAATTCAGATGGATTTCCCTCACCGCGTCCTCATTGTCGCAAGTCTCCTCCCTGCAGAGCAGACGGCACTGGAAAGTCCGCCCCTCCCTGCGTGCAGAAGAGGCGCTCCTTCGCAAAGCCTGCCTTCTGGAAGCAACGGCATTCCGCTTCGCTGACACGCTCCGCCAGGCGGGCGGCATCAGCCGAGCAGTTCCTGGTAAATGGCATAGTCC
>ERZ772858.2051-NODE-2051-length-16724-cov-8.014038_pt1 | contig 16724 bp, 17 predicted proteins | sample MGYA00512136_ERZ772858 | MGnify/ENA primary metagenome ERZ772858 (study PRJEB29015, sample SAMEA2737726) | human gut metagenome | biome: human gut; feature: human-associated habitat; material: faeces | place: China | collected 2012 ...
GGATAACTCAATCCTCGGGATTAGATCACTTATCTGGATATCCAGATAAGTGATCCGTGGCAGTCAGGGTATAGGCGATGTCCTGCTGGTATCCGATGCCGTTCCCGCCGTTCTGTGGCTGGCGGTCTATGGCATTTCCCGTAATGCAGATCACAGGTTCCTGCTCCACCAGCGGCACATTGTTTCCCACCGCCCCCATGCGTGCTTGCAAGCTTGGTGCGACCTCGCCGCAGTCCCGGATGACGTCGCAGGCGTGGCTCATATCCAGCACGGTGGGCTGGCGCCCATGCTCCTGTGCTCTCAGCGTGCCGGAAACATCATGGCTCACGCCCATCACATTCCCGCCTTGATCGTTCAGGCATAGCACCGCCGGTTTGTTCCCGCCGCACTCTGCGTTCAGCGTGGGGGACTGTTCCTCGGCGTAGCCGATGCTCCGGGACTGTTCGCTGTTGCCCAGCTTAAACCCCGCGCACACCGCAGGGCGATCTATGGTATTCACCGTATAGCACGTATCCTCACGCCATCCCTTGCCGTTGCATCCTGTCGTGTCGGCACGGTCGATTGCGTTTCCTTGCAAACAGAAAATCGTCTGGTCATTCCCTGTCCCAAGCGTCCCGCTTTTCTCCGTCTGGACTAAGGCTCCCTTTCCTCCTCCGTCACAGCCCCCCCCTGATCCGGACTGCATAAGAAGCACCGTCTTGAGCAGATCCGGCAAGTCCTTCCCCCGCCGTTCCGCTCTCCGCAGGATGCCCTGACACGCTTTTGCGCTCAAAGAGTATTTCTCCTGCGGTGTCGCCTCCAAAATCTGCGACAACCGAGATACGACGGCGGCGTTGGGGGACTCCCCAGTATTGCGCGTCATGCACTCGCCACGCCACGCTCCATCGTCCTCCCACCTCATCGTGGTAGCCCCCCCAAGTTGGCCAGCCTTTTTCAGGCACATCAATATCGGGGGCTTCCGGCTCTGCGATGCGGATGATCTCTTCAAGGACTGCCGCGAAGTCTCGCCCTTTGTTGCTGCTGAATGCTCCGGGCAATAGTGATAGGTAATCCTTTGAGGCAACCTCTGGATTTTCCCCCACTCCACACCGTGCATGAGAGTTTCCCCTCACACGGCGTTCCATCGGGATAACAGCATTTTGTTTCAAACACAATTTACACACTTCGTTGCGGGTAGATGGTTTTAGATTGCGTTCAGATTTGCTTGTTTTCGCAGTTTGTTGAGCTTATTTCGCTGTTGATCATCCAGCCGCAGGGTTTGGAGCAGACGGGAAATGGTCTTTTCATCAGTGGCATGAACAAGTTGATGGATAGCCTCACTGACTATAACAAGATTTGCGTAGGCATCTGTTCCGCCTGCCGACTTAGGCCGCTTGTGATGGCAGTGAATTTCATGGAGTGCGAGCGTTCTGCCTGTAACAGCGCATTTTCCATACTGTGCCGCATATAGGGAAATACGGTTGTCCGCATACTCCACAGACTGCCCCAGCCTCGGATTACGCATCAGCCATGTGAGAATTTCAATATTGACACCAAGCATCCGATGAATTTCCTCTCGTCCACTCTCTGTGTAGCGATTGATGCTCCGTTTTTTCCCCAATGGGTTCTTATGCCGGATATATCCTGCAGGTATAAGCGGATGTCCTTTCAGAAAGCGAATTTGGCTGCTGTTGCCGTATTTACTCTTGATGTAGCCCTTTTCTAATTTACCCTGTTTGCTTAGTCCCTGCTTACCCAAACGGTTTTTCATTTGCTTGCCGATGGCGAATGCAATGGGCGAGAAGTCCAGATTGACGCAGGTAGCAACACGATAATAATTGTGCATTCCAATTACGATGGAGTTGTAACGGAAGATTTGCTTACGCTGGTCTTGCTCGCTTTTCGGATGTTGAATTTCCTTAATACACTTCGCCAGTTGGTCTTTTACCCTTTTCTGCGCTTTATCGCTCATGTGAGACCGAACGACATACTTATCTCCCTTGCGCTGTGCTTTCATCTTGAATCCCAGATATTCCGAATAGTGGCGCTTTAGGTTCACCACCTTAGATTTTTCTGGGCTGATGTCCAGTTTTAACCGCTCCTTTAGCCATTGCGTTGTTGCCGCATATAAACAAAATGCGTCTTTGCGGTTTCGACAGAACAGCTTGAAATCGTCGGCATATCGAACGATGAATACAGGCTTTAGGTTGCTTTCACGCAGCAATCGGTACTGATAGCCACGGTTGATGCTGCCATTTGCGTTGAGACGAGTATATTTTGCGTTGCCGTGCATCGGCATCCATTCCCACTGCGACGCTATCCACCAGTCCAGTTCATTGAGAACAATGTTGGACAACAGTGGAGAGAGAATACCGCCTTGCGGTGTCCCTTTACTTGGGTGGAGAATTTCTCCGTTAGACAACACGATTGGGGCTTTCAGCATTTCCCGAATAATGCACAGAAGCCGTTTATCCTGAATTCCCATTTCCCACATCTGTTGAATCAGCTTTGTGTGGTTTACATTGTCAAAGAAGCCTTTTATATCGATGTCCACAACATAATACAGGTGCGATAGCTGTATTAGCTGGTCACATCTGGCGATGGCATGTTCTGTGGAGCGATTCGGTCTAAAGCCATAGGAATGGTCATAAAATTTTGCTTCACAGATTGGCTCCAAGACTTGCAGGACACATTGCTGCACGATGCGGTCTACAATGGTCGGGATTCCAAGGGGGCGGGTTTTCCCGTTTGGTTTTGGGATTTCCACCCTGCGGACAGGGCGGGGGTGATAGCTCTTAAACTGCTTTTGAATCAGCGCCACATATTTTTCCTCGTTCAATTTGGCAAGGTCTTGTATGGTGCGCTTATCTACTCCTGCGGTACTGCTCCCTGTGTTTCCTTTGATTGTCCGATATGCCATTCTAATATTTTCCTCACTGGAAATGAGTTCCATAAGGTGAACAAACACTTTGCCTTTTAAGCTATCGGCATACAGACTGTCCAAAATCTTTTGCAGGTCGTAATACTCCGCATAACGGATTTTGCTTCTCTTGGGTTTCTTCCGCTCCGAAGTCAACACAGGCATCCACTCCTTTTCAGCGGATTTTCTTTGTCATATTCGAAGCTGTGTTTATTGTGTTTTCAAATTTAACTGTTATCTCGACTTGAGGCTATCCCTCCATCATGTTTCCATGATTTCTACGGTACTGTGCCTCTACTCTCACTGGGATAAAGGGCGATTATGCATTCCCGCCCAGCGTTTCTCTGACTGCAACAGTCTCCACGCTCCCAGCTTTCCACGTTCCAATGGCCCTATCATTTCATGCTTTTAGGTGCTCCCTTTGAGCCTGTGTCCAGCTTTCGCCTTACTGCCTATAACAGTATATGGATTTTCATAAAAACGACTTTTACTCATCCACGGACACCCCGCTATGGCGGGTAGTGCCTTTCGACACATTCTGGGTTTAGACCCTTACATTCGGAAGTTCGTCAGTGTTCTGCACACATTCTCACCATGAGCATGAGACACCCGGCATATAGGCAACATCGTCCACCTCTGGACAGGTTTCGTATCATTGATTATGATGTACGGTTGCTCTCTGCCGACTTTACCGAGCTTCTGACACAGATTTATTTGCTTCATCTGCGCCAGTCGGAGTATCAGTGTGGGCGTTTCAGGGCGTTACCCCATCATTCCACCCATCAGGCCATTAGTTCTGCAAGTGTTTTTTCACCATCCTTTCATTCTTGCGCCTGACCTTTTCAGTCAGGAACGTGTCGCACCATTTTCCCATACCATAAATCGGGGCCGAATATGGATACCTGCCCGGCCTCGTGATCTGTCTGCATCTCTCATCTCCTTTACGATGCGGGTCTGTTCCGTGAAGAGGCCGGAGCGCTCTCCGGCCAGCCCGGCCCTGGCTCCGGCTACGGACAGATCCTGACACGGGCTGCCGCCGCAGATGATATCCACCGGCGGCAGCATGGCCCCATCCAGCTTCGTAATATCTCCATAATGCAGCATCCCCGGCAGCCGCTGCTGCGTGACTCGAATGGGAAACGGCTCGATCTCGCTGACCCATAGGGGGATGATACCGTTGTGTATAGCCGCCAGCGGAAAGCCGCCAATGCCGTCAAACAGGCTGCCCATAGTAATGCACCTCATTTGGCCGCCACCGTCCGGGCAATATTGACGGCGCTCTGAGCTGTGTAAACCGCCGAGGTAAGATTGGCCTTCGTGGTGGTGTCCAGCCCAAAGGCCCCAGCGATGCGGGGAATTTCCCCAGCAGAGAGCATGAGTCCCAAGCCCAGCAGGGCGTGGTCTTTGAACACCATCAGCCCGGCCACAAGGATGGTGGCCTGCAAGAAAGCCGTGAGACACAGGCCGATGACCTGTTTGCACCACTGGACGAATCCGTCTCCATATCCCCTGGGCACGGAGAACATATAAAGGCTCCCCACGGCAATTTGAATCAGCAAAATACCGCCGCGCTTCAGATTGCTGAAAAACACCTTAATGACCGCATAGGCCATGAGGATAAGACAGAAAAGAACCATAAGCCCGCTGGTCTCCCGCCCAAAGCCCCGCAGGGGATAGGTGGACTCCGTTAGGCTTTCCAGGTTTTCAAGATCTGCCAGCGCCGCCTTTGCCGCATCCCCGATGCTGGTGGACCCAAAGCCGGTGATGCCCGCCGTCAAGGTGCCCTGCAAGGAAATTGCCAAAGAATAGAGCCGTACCGGCACCTGGGTAAAAAGAGAGACGGCCAGAAAGCCCTTAAGGACATTCAGCGCCGTCTCTTTCACATTGTCCCGCCCAGCGGAATACTCGATGCCGCATTCAAACACAGCCACCACCAGTCCCGTGGCAAACAGGGCCCAGCCCAAATAGGAGAAAAACAGCACCACGCTCTGCACCCAGTGCATCTCGAAGAGCTCAGCGCCCATGCTGCCCATCTCCGAAAAGAAATTCCCGAGAAAACCAACCACCTGACTGTAAAACCAGTCCACGATCTGGCCCAGTATTTTGTCCGCTACAAAGTCCCATATAAACAATGAATCACCTCCCAGAATGTAAAAAGCACTCTACTGATCCAGCAGAGTGCTTCTGTCTATATTCGTTTTTTTGGTCACAGTTTCATTTTGTTTCCAACGCCCTTGGCCTTTCACGGAGTGAGCAGCCATTGATAATCCTGCCGCCCATCGATCACATACTCCACATAGACCACCTGATCTTTTACTTGATACAGCAAAATGTGGTATTTGTCAAAGATGAGCTTGCGATACTTCTCGACCGTAAAAACCTCGGAACGCAGCACAGGATTGCGAAACGGAAATCGTTCCAAAGAGACTGCCGCCTGACGAAAATCGGAAACCAGTTTGTGCGCCAATTTTTCATCCAGCCTTGCGGCAAATGCCGCATGCTCCACCAACTGCTGGGCGGCCCGCTTCGAGACGATCACTCGATACGCTTCATGCTCCGGCATGGCGTACCTCCTGGATCGCCACCTCCATCATGGCGGCCACCTCATCTACGGAATGATCCACAGCGCCGTGCAGGCGATCTTCCTCCACGGCAAGCAATTCTTCCCGCAGCTTCAGCATCTTTTCCCGATGGGTAAACGCCTCGATGTCCATGACTACCAGATCGCCCTCGCCGTTTTTGGTCAGGTAAACAGGTTCACCGGTCATTTTACACAGCTCCGCAATATCATTATAGTTCTGCCGAATGGCGGCACTTGGCTTGATATACATATTCGCTCTCCTTACATAGCAGCTTTATAACTATATTATACCATTAAACTGCTATTATGCAAGAGGAATATTGACTTGCGCCGTTATACCCCGATGATCCCCCAAATATACAGCGGTGCCGTCAGCGTAAAGACCAGACATGCAAACAGGATAGCCGGAGCCGTCCATTCAAATTGTCCTGTTTTCCGATAGTCAAAATACGCCGTCCCCAGCTTCACGAAGAAGAAAATAGCCAGAATCATGTCAATAGCGGGAAAAACCACCTTGTTGACCACCGACTTGATTTGCCCGGACGCTGCCGTCCAGGTGCTCTCCACCGCACCCGCCACATCGCCGCTGCCTGCGGCAAAGGCCGCCACAGACAGCAGGCAGCACAGCAGCGCCGTGATGCTCAGCATGAGCATGATACGCTTTGCAGTTTTCATTTTGCGTCCTCCTTACATTGTCATTTCATGTATCCCGTGCCGCAGCTCGGCCAATTTTTCCGCTGCCCAGTCAGGGATGCACTCGTCACGGATAATGCCTACGAACTCGGAGCGGTTCCACCTCGTGGTCTCGCCGTCTCCCAAACAGGTGCAGAGTACCGAGCGGCCACGGGCGTGGGGCTGACAGCCAAAGCCGCTCAGGGCCAGCCACAGCTGATTCTCCGGCTGCCAGTAGGATTCCCGCAGCGTGTCCGGCGACAGGATCAGCACCCTGCCGGTGAAGTCCTGCTCTCCGGAATTGGATTCACAGTGTTCTGCGCCAAACAGGTGCAGCTTTGCCAGCTCTGCCCGGTATTCGCTGACGAATCCGTCCAACACGGCGGGATGGCTGTTTATGAGGAAGGTATGCCGGTGTCCTCCATCTTCGGGAACGAAGATGGAGCGGCTCCACTGCTTATTGGTCTCGTGGTAGCGTCCATCATAGGACTGCTCCTGCAAAGTGTTGGCCAGCACAAAGCCCACCCGCTTGTAGCCGTACTGGTCAATAACGCTTTTGACGCAGTCGGCGCCCAGATGCATCCCGTCAAAGCCCTTGCGGATGGCCAGCTCTATGGCCCCGGCGCAGGCACAGTTGGTGCGGAAGTTAGCCCGCCACAGCTCCAACTCGCCCCGCTCCCGAGCCTCTTTGGCCGTGTAGGGGGTACAGTGCCTCACTCGGCAGCATAGACAATGTCTCCTTCCTCCAAAAGCTGTGCCAGTGTGGACGGACAGCATCCACTCAGCATAAGCAGGGGCCGAATATTCTCCGGCACCTGCGCCATATCCTCCATGTTCCTTTCACAGCCGGCGGCGCAGGGCATCCTGCACGCCTTTTGCAGCACACCCAGCAGTTCTACGGAGGCTCGAGATAAGCCCTCCAGTGCGTGCAGCAGCTGCAGTGCTGTCATTTCCTGCGGCATGAGCAGAATGTGGTCCTGTCCCAGCCATGCAGACAGGGAGATGCCCACCAAGCCCAGTTCCTCCAGCGCACCGTTGGGAATGAGCAGGCCGTTCTTTTCAAATTTCATTTCATTGTTCATGCGAAAATCCTCCTATACTTTTAAGGGCTGCTGCGGTGTATGCACCAGCCTGCACGATTTACCCCGGCTGTCATAGTCGCCGAAGAAGGACATCTGCGGCGCAAAGGTACGGGGATCGTAGTTGGTCATGATGTACTCACGGTACTTGTTGTTTTTCTTCTTGGACTGGCTGTTGGGGCGCTCCACCTCGTAGATGAAGAAATCATCATACAGCTTCCGTATGTACGGGCAGTTGTTATAGGACACCATAGCGAATCCCTCATGCTTTACCAGCACATCGTGGAGCCGCTGGTGGTCGCTGCGGGGAAACTCCACCGTATAGCATTCCGCCTCATAGTAGGGTGGGTCACAGTAGACCACGGTCTGCGGGTCGTTTCGGGCGGTGATGATGCTCTCGAAATCCTTGTTTTCCAGTACCGCATCCTTCAGCCGATGAGAGCACTCCCACAGATCCCGGAAAAACCGCCGTATATCGCAGGAGCCTACGCCATAGCTGTCTCCGCTGCCATTGTAGCTGTAGCGCTGCAGCTTATAAAATGCTGCGGCACGGCGCACATTGCCTAAACTGCCACGCTCCAAAAGCAGCTGCCGCACGACCTCCGCCTGGGGTGGTTCAAAAAACACCTCCGTCAGATCCAACTGCCGTTCCATGTACTCCATGGTGAAGTCCTCGCCCTGCAGCTGACGCTGCAATACATCAAATTCATCGTGGGCGTTGATAGGGAGAAAGCCCAGCTCCCTGACCAGCTCCAGCGGACGCTCCTTGGCGCAGAAGAGCAGGTTATATAAATCGTGGTTCAGGTCGTTGTAGATCTGCAGACACCCGCTGGGGACGGAAGTATTCATGGTGATAATGCCGCTGCCGCCAAACACATCCACCAGTGTCTTGTAGTGGGTAGGCAGCAGCATTTGGATGGCCCACATGAGCTGGGCCTTGCCGCCTACCCACGGCATGAGCTTCGTCATCTGCCTACTCACCGAATTTCTCCAGCGCCCGCTCCAGTCCGGAGATGGCGGCGTCTAACCCGCTGCGCATTTTCTCAAGGCTTCGGATGGTGGCATAGACCTCCGCCGCCGTCTCCGCATAGTAATACCCCCGCTGATCTGCTGCGATCGGCACAGTGCCTCGCCGCAGGCGGTTGATGTGCCTGCGAAGCTCGTTTCCGCTGATGCCCAGCGCCCGCTCCAATTCCCGGCTGCTGACCACATTTTTATGTCCCTTGCATCCGTTCTCCAGATACCGGGAGATGGTCTCCTTCGTCATTCTTGCACTCCTTTCCGGGTACCGCTCACCGAAAAGGGCGCAAAAAGAGGGACCGCTGTCCCTTTTCGGAAAGCGGCCCCATTATTGATTCAGTTTACTGCATGGTCATATCCATGCCCTGCTGCGGCAGATGCATAGGCTGTCCATCCGGACGATGGACATAGCCATAGTCACTGAGGATGCCCCTATCTCTATACATCAGGTCTGCGCCGTAGGCGGTGAGATTCAAATTCCGGATGAGCAGGTCAAGCTCTGGCCCGTCTGCCATAAGGGAAAGTTCCTCCCGTGCCCGATCCTCCAACGAGTGGATATTCGGTTCGAAGGCGTATTCACTCAGGTGCTCTGTCAGCGCCATGGCATCCTCCAGCTTGTAAATATCCAGCTGACTGGCCACTGCCTTGAACGCCGCCAGTTCCCCATTTGCATCCAGCATTTCAAGGCGCTGCGCAAATTGATTGACCTGCTCCATGCTGGTGTGAGCCATATCTACGAAGGCCCACATCTCCGGCATGGCGGTGTCGCATTCCTCCAGCTGCACCTCCTGCCAGCTATCCACCTCCAGACAGTCCAGCACGGCGTCCAACTCCGCCTGCTTTGCGGGCAGGTACAACTTTACGGTACGGACATCACTGACACAGAGGAAATGGATCATATACGGCGGCTTTCGTGGCGGCCTGCCCAAGTTGGGCGGAGCCTGCCGCAGCTCGGCTTCCCGTACTACATAGCCGTTCGGGGTCATAGCGCCGTGTTCGTCCCGGCGCATTTTTTCACCGATCTTGGCATAGTCCAACAGCTCCAGCACACTATCCGGTACTTGTTCCAGTTCCGGCAGGAACTCGTTCTCCACATAGAACCGGCCCAGTGCCGCATCATCCCGGACCTCCGCCACCACATGACAGCCATCCACACTGTACGCCAGATCCAGCAATCGCTGGAGGGTCAGTTCGTCGCCATTGGTTTGGCACAGCTTGTCGACCTCCATCTGCACCAGTCCCTCAAAAGCGATGTCCTCTACATGGTCGAATGTACTCAGCTGCTCCGCCAGTGCATTGAACTGATACAGGTCGCTGTCATCAAGGAGCGGTGCAAGAAATCCGTACCGGCCAATGTCCTCCACCTGCCAATAGGGTTCCCGCCCATCCTCCAGCCGCAGCTTATCCAGTGCATCTATCAGTTCCCACGGCGTAGCGGGCAGATCCAGCTCTGCGTGATTACTGCAATCCGGATTGCCCATATATATGGAAAATACCTTTTTACCCAAGCTCCATACCTCCTCTCCGCTGCACGATGTCCACGCAGTGATCCGGGTCTGCGCCGGGGACATCCCAGCCGCACATACTGCCGATCTTCATAGCTTCCTCCTGAGCGGGCGTCACCCCCAGCTTCCGGTTCTGCTCGTCCGCAATGCGGCGGTTCTCCTGTGCGTCCGGCGTAGACCAGTCGCTGGGATAGTACCCGATCTCCCCACGCTTCACGCAGATGAGCTGCCCCGTACCCGGCAGCAGGGTAAAGCACAGCTGAGGCAGCTTGTCCCGGTAAGGCTCGAACCGCTCCTGTTCCGTCCGGATGCTCCAGTCCTCATCCTGCCACAGGTGGACATACAGTTCCCGGCCACCGTCCAGTGCGATCTCCCGCTGCTCGAAGCCTTCGCCCCAGCCATCCGAGGCTTGGCCGGAGATGTACTTCTTCAGCGCAGCCAGCTCTTCAGCCGACAGTTCGCCGCTGATCTGACACTCCGCCACGCCCCACAGCCTGCCGTGCCGCTGCTCTACATCGAAGACAACGGAATGTACCTTGTCGTTGACGCTGTCTGGCTTTCTGTACCAGTGCATGATGCCTCTGACCTGTTCCTCCTGCATGCGGTTTTTGAATAAGGCGCTGCGGATCTTGTCCTCATACGATGCCAATTCGCCGCCGGTGAGCCGTTCCGCCTCCTCCGGCATATCGCCCCACTCGTCCGGCTCGTAGAGCTCAGCGGTGAGGGGCATATATAGCTTCAGCATACTGCGTTCGGGCGGCAGGACAGTGAAGCTGTCCTCGCCGGGGATGAGGGCCAGAGTCCGCCCGTTGTCCCATTTCATCTGAAATTGCCCGGCGTCATCTACGCATATAAGCGTACCCTCTGTGCCGGGTGCTACCGGCGCATAGGGGTCCTCCATGGAAACCAGCCGAATGCGGGTGCCGGGCGGGTATTTTTCCCGCAGGAATTTCACCATTTTCTCGGATGTAAACATTTTTAGATCCCTCCTATTTTCTGTGTGTATTCAGATAGCGTATATGGATTTTCTTCACCGAAGAAATCATGTAAAATATCATCTGCCGCCTTGCGGACGGCAGGATCGTCTGTCAGGACTTCATAACGGAACCCGGTGGTATCCCGGTAGGGCAGTTCTTCCCGGATGCAGTCCAGAAACGCCTCTGCATCGTAATAGAGAATATCATCGTCTCCAACAAATGTGGCTTTGCCAACAGGTTCTATAATGCATCACTCCCTTCTTTCACAATAGACCGCCAGCCGCTGCCGTCCTCCGCTGGCGTAGGGATGGCAGGTGATGAGCGTCAGCAGGTCACGCCCCGGCTGGATCTTGATCTTCTCCGCCTCATGGGGCTGGATGATTTGAATGTCAACCACCGTGTAGGTGAGCGTTTCCCACAGATTGGTAATCGTTACGGTATCGCCCACCTGCAAGCGGTCTATGTGCCGAAAATAATCTGCGCCATGCCACCCTCTATGCCCGGCAATGACGCAGTTGGTACTCATGCCGCCAATGGGCGCCGAGGTGTTCCCAAGCACCGCCGCCCCTGCGTCCAAATGTGCGCCGGACGCACCCAAGTAGACCGGCATGACCAGCTCCAGCGTGGGTATCTCCAATACACCTATGATCTCGTCCTCCACGCCGCAGTCTCTCAGCAATACAGCGGGCTCCTCACAGGCCAAAGCATCGGCCAGTCCCGCCTGCCGCTCTGCATAAATGCGCTGGTTATATTCCCGCAAGTCCGCCAGCAATTCGGGGTATGACTGTCTCGCTTCCTCTAAAAAGCTCTGTGCCGCTTCGCTCATGTCCGCTTGCAGCCTATGCCCGGAAACCACCGGCCACAGCAGAATACAAAGCCCCGCCACGGCCAGCGCCGCCGCCAACAAAACAGATTTTTTACCCACGACGTCGCCTCCTTGCAAAGAAGCAGACCCTGCCAGCCGCAGCCAACACACCAAGGCCGATGCCCAAGCCCGTGAGATAGTGCTGCGTCCACGAAGACGCAGCCTTCGGAGTTTTTCCATTTTCTACCACCAGCTCCGGCACATACGGCACCCGATGTCCCCGCACCAGCAGCCGGTGGGTGTTCACCCCAAAGGGCATACAAGTGACTAAAGTTACATAGTCCTTGTCCTCCTCGATTTGCAGCAGCGATGTGTCCGAAGGCAGTACCGTGGCGATCTGGTCCACCTCGTAGGCCAGCACCTCACCCAGCACATGGATATAGAAAACATCGCCTTTCACCAACTGGTCAATGTCTGTAAACAGCTTCGCACTGGCCATCCCACTGTGAGCCGACAGCACCGCATGGGTGCCTGCCCCGCCTACAGGCAGAGAAGTCCCCACCACATGCCCCACGGCCCGCTCCAGCGTCTCCACTCCCGTGCCGTGCCGCACCGGGAGATACACGCCGATCTTCGGGATGTCGATAGTACACATGGCCCCGCCTATGGCGAGTTGCTCTGCATAGACCAAGGGAGAGGCCGAAGCCCCTCCCGTACTGACCGCCGCCTCGCCCCGCAGCAAGGCATTATACGCCTCCGCCGCCCGCCGCTGCTCGGCCAGCTCCACATTGTCAGTGTCCGCAATAGCGGCGGTGTACACCGCCTCCACATCCGAGTGATACTTTTCACTTACCAGTTCACCCATAAGCGGGTAGAGCAGCAATCCCAGCGCCAGAAGCACACAGGCCACCGCCAGCAGTCGCCACTTCACTGGTCGTTCCTATTGTGCTTCCGCCCCCGGACCACAATAAACACCGCCACGCCCAGCAGCATACAGCCGCCCACGGTGAACATCCAAGTGCCGTAGCCGCCTGTCTTAGGCAGGTCAAAGCCGGGGTTGTTGATGACCGTCAGCGGCACGATGGCATTGCCGCTCTCCATGTCCACCGCGTCGCCGTTGACGCTGCCGCTGGCCGTCAGGAGCTTTGCACCGCAGGTCTCGCAGGCGCTCTCGCCCTCCGCAGCGGTAATGACAATTTCAATACCGTCCTTCAGCAGCACATATCCCATGTCCGTGTCTGTCTCCGTCAGCGTGTAAGTGTCATCCTCCAGACCCATGACCCGGATGTGCCCCTCCCCGTTGGGCACGAACAGCGTGGCCTTGCTCTCCTTCACCTCGTGGCCGGTGACATGGTACACGCCGTCCACCAGCTTTGCCGTCACAAAATAGCCGTCCGTGTCGTTGTGCAGCAGGAAATGAACATTGGCCAGGTCACCCTTGCCGTCCGAAAACTGCTTCAGCACATCCACGCCGTAGGTGTAAACATGGCAACAGTCCTCCAGTGTATCATAATAGCCGGTGTTGGTACGCTTCCAGGTCAGCTCCACTTCGTTGGGGTTGTCGCTGTCGCCCAGCTGTGCGTCAGCGGTGAGGGCAGCCGCATAGGTGATCCGCATGGTGCAGTCGCTGTAACCACGCTTCACGCTGTCCGTGTAGACGCTCTCGGATCCATTGATCTCCGCCAGCCCGGCCTCGGTCATGCCAATGGTCATGGTGTTGGCAGCGTCATCATAGATGACGGCGAACTTGCCGGAATCCTCGTCCCAAGTGGTGATTTTGTCTGTGCACCCGGCATCCCGGAAGAACTCAATGACCACATCATTCTTGTTGTAGCAGATCCCCTTACTCAGCGTGTCCACAAAGGTATAGGTAGTGAGGCTGGTAGCCTTAGAGGTAATAGTGGGCAGTGTGCTGATGATCTGATAATCCACCACATCACCCACGGAAGCGGTGGCAGTATGTGCATAGCCATCCGCAATGTCGGTCAGACTGCCGGTATTCTTGCCGGTACTGTTTTTATCCTCTCGGACAGTTTTTTCAAGGTTCGGACTGCCGGTCTGGTTCTTGGGGTACACGGTCACATCATAGTTCCAGCCTTTGCCGTCGATGGTGGTCATGGGCAGGCTCACAAAGAAGGGATTGCAGGTGCTGGTGACATTCTCAGGCACACGGGTCTCCACCACCAGATACAGCCCCTGCTCCAGTCCGCTGACCTTGCTGTGTCCATTTTCATCCGTCTCAGGCATGGCCTTGCCGCCATTTCGGACGGCAGCCTCCAGCGCATTTTTGACGGTGGTGGCGTTGGCGGTCAGCGCATCGCTCATGGCCTTGTTCAGCTTGTCGGAGGTATAGTAGCGGATGCCGCTTTCGCTCTTGTAGGCATCTGCTGTGGTCAGGCCGATGGCCTGAAGAATGGTATCCTCGGCAAAGCCGTACAGCACGCCTACCTGACGCTGCCCGTTCACCAGTTCGTTATTCATGGCGATGTCAGCCACCCGCAGATAGGTGAACTCCACGCCCTGGATGGCGTACTGCGCCAGCTTGTCGGTAACGGCATCGTCCTGCACACCGGTGCTGACATAGGACGCCGCATCCCACGCTCCGTCTGCGCTGGCTGCCGTGATGTCGTACTTGTAAAGGGAAAGGGATGCTTTCCTGCCGGAGTCAATGGTCGGCGCTGCAAACGCCGTGCTGATAAGCCCCAAGGCCATGACCATAGCCAGGAGCAGCGCCCAAAGTCGTTTTGTTTTCTTCATCGTTCAGTTCTCCTTTTTCATCGCGGATTTTTTGCAAAAATAAACACCCATGCAGAGCATGAGTGCCGCAAACAGAATATAAATTGTGAAGCCTGTGCCTCCCGTAAAGGGCAGCGCAAAGCCCGCATTGTTGCAGGCGGTAATGGTGATGTCGTGGCTGCTTGCGTCCAGCGCCCCCACGAACAACGGCTCCGCCAGCAGCGTCATTCCCTCCGCCGCCTGCACCTCCGTTACCCTGTAGTAAGTGTTGCCGTCTGCTGTCAGGTTTTCCCAGCAAACGGAGCCGTCCGCATCCGTTTCCGCCGTGCTCACCTCCTGCCAGTTCACCTGATCCACAGAGGATTCCAGCAGAAACCGGATCCCAGACAGAGGATCACCCTCGGCATCCACCTTCTTCACCGCGATCCTGCCGGGGATGGCGGCGGTCTTGATTTTAAGGTAAGCCGTCACCGGATCCCGGACGCTGGCAGAGTAGGTGACCACATCCTGAATACCGGCAGGCGATCCCCACACGCCATCGCCCCACACCACCATACCGGCGCTGGTGGTGCCATCTTTGGTAGCGGTGATGGTGATGGCATCTGAAATGGGCTTTTCCGCTGAGACCGTCAGCACATCTCCGTTCTTGCTGAAGGTCAGGTCGGCATCCTCACAGCTGAAGCTGTACCTTCCCAGCATTCCATTGGTGTCGGTGATGCTGCCGGTAAACTTGCTTCCGTCCCAAGTCAGCTCCAGCGTCTCTGCATTGGTGGCGGTAGAAGTGCAGAAGCTGGGCCGCTTGCTGTGAGTCTGCACGGAGTCCACAATGGAATCATAGTAGCTGAGGATCTTGCTTCGCAGGGGATGGGTAGCGTCCACCCGCTCCAAGGCCTCGTCATAGCCTATAGATTTCACGTCAATATGGTGGAAACTGCTGTCCCGTTCACCTGCCACCACCTCCCAAATGAGGACCTGCGTGGCATAGGCCCAGGCCATCTTTTCCGCCGTACTCTCTACATCTGCCCACCAGCCGCCGCCAATGGTGCCGTGGTAGCCGTAGCTCATAATGCGGCCAATCAGCCGCTGCACCTCACGGGGCGTAAGGGGATGCCCGTCAGGCAGAGTCAGGTGATCCCACCATGTATCGTCATGATCTGTGAGGGAATCGTAGTTTTTCTGCGGTGCGCCGGGTTCGATGCAGTAAGCCACTTCGCCCTGCCAGGAGTCCAGGCACCGGAACTGCGTGTAGCTTGTGGCCGATACCCGGTAGCCAAAGCGCAGATTCAGCACGCCGTGGCCCCAGTTGCCGCTGGATTTCAGGGTGTCATCTGACAGAGGGAAATTCCAGATGTACACCTGTTTGGATGCGGCGAAGACTGTGGTAGGCAGCAGGCATAGGCATAGCACCAGCGCCAGCAGGAAAGCCGTCCCGCACTTGATGATTCGTTTCAAAATAGACCTCCCGTTCTTAAATTTGAATATAAGAAAAGGGCTCTCGACGAGAGCCTTTCCTCTATATACAGCTTCCGTTATCCACGTCCGATGAACAGCTCATACTGCCCGTCTCCGACCTGTTCCGTCCATATCCACACAGCGGTGCAGCCTTCCTGATCCTTATAGTACGCCAGATCATCCCGGATATAGGCGGCCAGAACATCTTCCGTCTTGCTACTGCAGCGGATGGGCGTGTCCCATGTGCCGGCAGCCGCAGGATCCAGCACCAGACCGATGCTCACGGCATAGTCCTTGGCGTAGGCCAGCCAGTAGTCCATGTTAAAAGATTTCTCCTCCGGCTGGGGAGTTGCCTCATCCGTCATAGGTTTGGACGGGTCGGAGTCTATGGGTGGAGCCTCGGGCGGCACAGTCTCGGCAGGCAGCACCTGTACCGGAGGATCTTCCGACGCAGGCGTTGTTTCTCTGGCAGAGGAAGTGATTTTCTTTTCTCCCGACGGCTCCGTATCGATAAGGCCGGGGCGTTCTGCCTCATCTTGTGTTACGACCTCCGAAGGGTTTGCGTTTCCATTTTGCGCCGCTGCGGCTCTGGAAACATCGGCAGATGTTGTTTGCGGTGGATCTTCTCCTGCGGTTTTTGCGGATACTCCGGTCCCGCCGCAGCCTACAAGGAGCAGTACGCTTAGCATACCCGCTATGATTTGCAGTTTTTTCATTTTGTACCTCCAGTTTTTATTTTTCCGTCCTGTGCCGGTACACAACACAACTACCACAGGATCGCCCACAAGTCAACGGAAATCTGCGCAGCTGCCATAGAAAACTGGAAGCCCTCTGGCACGACCTCCATTCCAACTCATACCATGCCGCCCATTTCCATGTGGGATGTTTCTTCCTGCGCCATGTTCTGCCGCTGCACATCCAGATCATAGGCCGTACAGTAGCAGTTATAATCGCCCGGAGACGGATTGCAGCGCAGGCAGTAGCGGTAATGCTCGGTT